>VTLG01013213.1_pt1 | contig 21036 bp, 20 predicted proteins | sample 4694571 | NCBI WGS metagenome assembly VTLG01 (sample SAMN12604809, study PRJNA352737) | marine metagenome | biome: ENVO:00000447; feature: ENVO:00000209|ENVO:00000569|ENVO:01000036; material: ENVO:00002151; isolation source: viral sequences binned using virsorter ... | reverse complement strand
AGTGAGTTTGTCAAAACTTTGCTCAATAGTTTCAGCATCAATAGAAGCATTATTTTGATAATTTGTAATCTGTGTTAGCGGTACATTTCTAGTTATAACAATAGTGTCGTTGGAGGTAGGAAATATAACTGTACTGCTTACTGTAAATCCTGACTCAACCCAAGTTATCGATGCATTTGATCCTGATCCTGCATTTTGTACTGTGTAGTGAACATCTTTTACAAGATAACCTGATGCTCCAGCAGTAAAATCACCACTAGATATAGGCGTGCCATTGGTTCCTGTACCTTTTGTCCAGTAAACTTGTATGTGCGTAGCATCAATTATTACAAAATTAATAGAAAATGGACCTTGACCTACAGGAGTACCACCAGATGAAAAAGATGCTCCTGTTCCTGAAAAGCTATGTCTTGTTGTTGTAGTTGTTACAGCCATATTACTGATACATAGTAGAAGGTCTGAATGTTTCTATATAATCTGTTTTTTGTAAATTTGCAACTGCTCTTTCCATTCTTTCAAGATAACCAGGATTTACTGCTTCTTGCATGTGATACAAAAAACCATAGTTTACAATAGGTTCTAAATAAAAAAGATTAGCAAAAGGCAAATTGTTAGATATTGCACCCCAAGCTTTAGATGCTTCATTGTCACCTTGTATTAGTCCTCTAAATACTTGTACTACATCTTTCATCGTGCCACCAGATGGACCAAATGCAAAGTCTATAATATCAGAATTGTATTGTGTAAAGTTGCTATAGATAAGATCACCAGCTAATCCAGGTATTCCTGACTGCATAAATGATTTAGCAACTACGCCAGCATCCATAGGATCAGGTGGTTCTTTACCTTGAGCTAAAGCCTTTGCTGATAATGAAGCGTAACCCAACACAATTGCAGGTGTCAAGTGCTGTAAAGTAGCACCAATTCCCATTTGTTTCATTCTAGGATACATTTGCCTAGCTATTGCCACGCCAAAACTTCTAAAAAGCCAAAACTGTTCTAGCAATGCAGATGGATAAGATCCACGTTTAACTGTTCTCATCATCCATGCTTTGTCGTCTGCACCTACTTGTGGAACGCCTAACCTAGATTCTTGTACAAAATAAATTTCTAGTTTTTTAGCAACTGCTTCTGCACGTTTACTACGTGATGATCTTCTTATTTTATCAGGAGTTACATACTGCATTTTGTTGCTAATAGCGTTATCAAGCGGATCTACATGATCTATATCATAAACACCATGCTTGCTTATAACTTCCCAATCTTTGCTGTCAATACCATACATTTTTAATGCACGTTTTAAATCAGCATTTAATCCTGACCATGAAGATGTCGCATTACGTGCCAACCAATTAGATATGTTACGTGCGTGTGCTTCACGACTAGCATTGGTCCACATGTTCAAACCATTCCAGAAAAACATAGAGTCAGCTAACTTAGAAAACTTGCCTGGAAATGAGTCAACTGGAATATATCTAGATACTGTAGATCCTATAATTCCTTCTATACCAATGCCTAACATTGCAAACATATCCCTTTCAGATACAGGCATTGTGTCACGAACTACAGGGAACGTGCGTTTCATTTGTTTAAACACGTTGTAATAAGACTGTAAAAATCCTTGTCCTTGATAGTTCAAGTTCATTGCTTGTAATAATACATCACTAAAACTGGCAAGCATTGCTTTACCCATTTTAGTAATAATATGAAAGTTTGTAGCCATTGCTGAAAACTTGGCAATAGTAGGATTTCCAACAATATGTGCTTGTCCGTTTATTTGATTGAATCTAGCAAGCAACGCATTTTCGTCATAGCCTTGTGTTACAAAAAAATCCAACGCTTCCATTTCACCAAGATCAAAAAACTTTCCAGGTGTTTGTCTTTCTAAATAAGCTGTTCTTAAATCACCAACAATCTTTTTATAAACCATTTCTGGATCTGTACCCATTCTTTGCATAAGTACAGTTCTATCACTTTGCATTTCTAATCCTTGCAGTATTGCCTGCATAGGATCTTCATGCCCAAACAGCTTATTGTATTCCAACCACTTATCTGCATTAGCAAAAACCAATGATCTTTGCTGTGACATCACTTCACTTAAACTAAAGTTTTCACTCATGCCATCTGGATCAGTAGTTATGTGGTCAAATATATCTCCCAATACATCTTCAGTATTTGCATGAGGATTAATCATTTGTTCTTCATCGATCATCCTCGACACTACACGAACCCAATTGGCTTTAGCATCTTCAAACGTAGGACCGTATTGAAGCATCTTTGTTTTGTCATGATACTGCGTAGTAACATGCTTTTCGTTATAAGCAATTGAAGCACCTGCAAGATTGGCTTCTTTGACTACACGTTCTTTTTCTTTGGCAATATGCTTTGCTAGTTTGTGTGCATACGTGTTTCCAGTTTTTTGCTGTCCATTATATGGATACAACTCACGTACAACCATTTTACCAAAAGACTCATCACGCAGTAATTTGTGTGCTTGTGTTCTTGTAAGTCCTGATTCACGCATCCAGTTAACTTCAATTCTACCCATAACACCTGCAATCCTAGACATTTGTGCAGATGCAACAGAGTTTAATGTTCTTCCTTCATGAGTAGATCCTGTCATGTATGACATAAATCTTTTAAAGGCTGACATTGGTTCTGTAGCATCGCCTTGATCAAATATAAAATTACGGATGTTTTCGTAAGCAGACATGTTTAGTGCATCTGCGTTAGCTCTTTGCATAGCAGTAAAGTCAGCCATTGCACGAACACGCATTGCACGATCCTGTATTTTTTCAGGACTTACACCACGCTTTAAATCAGTAAGAAGCTTTTGTGCATCTTTTTGTGACATTCCATGCTTCTGAACCAGCATAGATTCACATATATTAAACTCAGCCATTCTTAATTATACAGTTTGACGCATCTACAATACGTTGACCTACTTTGTTCACGGTTTCTGTAATTGTCTTACTGGCTTGACCAATTTCGTCAATCGATCTTTTAACCACATCAGAAACTTCAGCAAACTCTCCGATGCTTTCTCGTATTCTATCTTGAATGCTTTCTGCAACAACATTAGCTGATTCATTGTATGCCCATTGGTTATTGGTATCGACATATTCCCATGACACTCCATCTGCTTCAGTAAGAGTATCAGTTATAATTACACCACCAGATTCTTCAATACGTTCTATTTGTATCCTAGAATCTCCCATTTCTGACAGTATAACTTCACCTCCATCACTTGGTATAAGATCATTTACCATTGAATCTTTGATAAACAACCCTTTGTAACCCATAGCATTAGCAGTCTCTAATGACTCTGTAAGTATATTATCTGTGTTGTCAGCAGAGTTGACTGTAAGGCTATCTACGTTTAAGTAGTTGTCGTCTAGCACTCTAACAACAGCATTAGAATATACAGTACCATTAGGCGTATTCATTACTGTGTCAGGAGCGTTATTGTAATTTATGCCTTTCAATGGATGTGGTGCTAAATTTAATGATTCACCAGCTTCTAGTTGTTCCATTCCCATAGCTATACGTTCTGCATGTCTTTCAGCAGAAACTTTAGCCAACTTAGCTTTAACAGTTTTAAATCCAGTTATTCCAAGACCAATGCCTGCACCTATGGCTAAATCCATCATAACCATTTTAGCATCGTGTTCTTCTTGAAACTTAGACCTTTTATTAGATATTGCAATGTTAGCAATACCTGCACCAATCATAGGATCAGCAATATCTGTCAATGTTCTGCTTAATGCAGATTGTGGTGTGCGAGTTCTTTTAAATGCTTGAGATGCTGTTTTAATGTTTTTTAACAAGCCTGCACCTTTTACTAAACGCTTTGACACACCTAAAAATGGAATAAAATTTAAAGGATCAGGCAAAGCACCTACCAACATACCACCAAACATTGTTGCACCTTTGCCAGAAAACAAACTTACGTTCTGTGTCAACTGTGCATAATGCATATTGCGATCATGGTTTTCTGCAAGAACTTCTAATTGGCCTTCAGTCATACCTTCAAAATAATCAATCCCTTGTCTGTAATTAGGATGCTCTTTAAAAGTTTCTTGTGGTATTACATTGCCTTGTGATTCTGCATCAAACCTAGCTTCATCTACTAATTCCTGCCACCACATAGTCCTAAGCCCATACATCATAGACTCAGAAAACAGCATACTATTGCTTGGGACGTAACTCTGTATTATAGAGTTAAGATATTGTGGATCTTGTTTACCTAATGGACTTACAATCATTAGTTAGGATTTTGTCTATATTTTTTAGGCACTTTATTTTTGTCTCCACTTCTATTCATAGCGTTGATAACACTACTCGCATACTGACCAAACATTGCATTTTTTGATTTTAACGTATCCCACCAATCTTTTTCTTGTAAAAAATATTTCTGCATTTCAGATTCAAGTATTGCATCAAATTCTTCTGGCGGTGTTTTAGAAGACACTTTGGTTAGCAAATCTTTTAAAACTTCATATTCTATAGCACCTATTTCTGTTCTTTGATCTAATGCAGATAAAAACCAATTCCATTCACCGCTAAAATCACCAAACTGTCGCATGTCGCTTAAATTGACAGGACTTCTGTTTAAACTCATAAAACTATTAGCACTATCATAAAACATATTGTCAACCCACGATCTGTTTAAAACTACTTGATCAGGGTTGTTTTCTAATGCATCTTCAAAATCTCTAATAATATCAATTAGTTTTTCATATCTACTTTTGTTGTATATGTCCATAACTCGTCTAGGATCGCCTGGATCTTTTTTCCTAAACCAGTTCTCAACTTCACTCAACATGGCAAATTTGTATTTTCTTTCCATCCAATCGCCAAATTCTGTCCACGTAATAAGTGTACTTGGATCTTCTTCTCCTACTAATGAACCATTCATAGCAAAAAAATACGACAAGCCAGCACCAGTTTGTGAAACATCTACATACACATTTACATTTCCATCATCTTCTTTGATTTTGCTTTTAATGTAATCTTTGTATTCAACTCCATGCTTATGCCATGCATTTATAAAATACTCAATGTCTGTACTTGTTAAATCTGATGCAAACTGAAAAGGAATATTTTTAGGTATCATTCTTTTCAGACCTGGCATTCCAGGTATATTTACTATCCAATTTGTGCCTAAGTACAAATCATCAATTAGCTTTTGACTATCTGGTGTACCATTTAATGCTATTGCTTTTGATAAAGCATATTTAGATAAAAATCTTTTATGAGATGCATTTATAGAATCACCTGAATCAATGGCTCCTTGCTCATAACCTTCTAGTAATTTAAATGTTGGTGCTACTAACATCCATGCATCTTGACTAGCTTTTTGTATTTCACTCAAATCTAATCCTAAATCACTAACTTCTTTTTCTAATGATGCGATATTTTTAGCATAAGCACTTCGCATTGGTTTCACTGCGCTTTCACTTAAAGAAGGTACAGGCAAACCTACATTTATTTTTGTTGTGTTGTTTGGGTCATATACTGGTATGCCATGTTTGTTGTTTCTAGTAACAGTTTCAAAAGGTATAAGTCCTTTACCTCCTGGCAATGCTCTTTGTGCAAAAAAATCATCTTCGTAAGTCAACAAGCCAAGTTGTCTAGCTACTCTAACTTGCTCAGAATACATAGCCCAACCTGATCCTGGAATTTCTTTATCTTCTAAATACATTTTAAAAAATTTTGCCTTATCAAAAGGGTCTAAACTTTTTAAATATGCATGTAATTCAGGATCATTTCCTATAAGATTTCGACCTTGTATTCTTTTCATGAGTTTTTTAAAGATTCAATAACTGCTCTTTTATGTATTTCTTCTACTGTACCACCACCTTTTTTTTCTTTTTCTCTTTCTAAATCTAAAGGTACTGGTCCTGTATCTGATTGATTTAACAAAGCTGAGTGTATTTGATTGTAAATTCCTTGCAAAAGCCTTTCGGTTAAATTATTACCTAATGTTCTTAAACCTTGTTCGTCACCAGCATTTATTAAATTAGGAATATCAACGACTCTTTGTTTTAAAGCTTCACGCCTTTTTCTTAATTCTGAAGCTTGATCTGGTTTACTGTACTTTTTATTTCTTAAATCTAAATAAAAAGTTTGTGCATCTTTTAAAATATTGTGAACTATTTCTACTTGGTTTTTTAAATCAAGTACACGTTCATCGTTTATTTTCCAAACATCATAAGCTGTAGTTTCTTCGTCATTCCATGGGAGTTCTGGATTATCAAATCTTGTTTCAATTGATAATGCAGACACACCATCATTATCACCAAGGACTAAACGCCAGCCTTCAACCATTTGTTGAATTGAGTTATACAAAGTTGTTTTATTTTTTTCAAATGACCCTGCAACCCAATTTGATTTATCTTCTTTTAATCTGGAATCTCCATATTTTTTTATTTTTGTTAAAACGTCTTGTGGATCTAAAAACGTAAGTTGTAATTCGTTCAGTTTAGCTTCTATTTGACGTACATGATCTTCTTCTGTCAACGGAACACGTACACGTATTCTTTTTTCAGCAGGCCATGTTGCTTCTCCTGCAAAATTTGCTTTAATTAAATCTCTATCTTCTTCTGTTTCTGCTGATGACATTAATTCATTCATATCCCCAAGCGTTCCTATTCCTTTGCCTTTTGGAACTGTTTTCATTTCGTATGAATGACCAGATGCAGGAACCATAGAAAAACCATTAGGTTTTCCTTTATCATCTCCTTTTTTTTCTCTTCTCCATTCAAAAGTAGTGTTAAAAAGCTTTGTAGCTTCTAGTGGATCTTCAGCAAACATTTGAAACAAAGTAGCTTCTTGTATAGCTTTTTCAGGAGAATATGCACCTGCGCCAACAGACTGATTAATATTTAACAAATCAGTAATGCTAAAATGCTGAAAGAATTGTTTTGATGCAGGATCTTGATCTGTTTTTTTACCAGGAAGTTTAGATTTTAAAGCATCGCCAAACATTTGTAGGTATTTGGCCTTATCTTCGTTAGTGCTACCTGCTCTAGTTAAATTCAAAGCAACCGCAGTCCAAGCTTCTTTTCTCCATTTTCGTTTAAATTCTAGTGCTTTTCCGTAAGTAATAGATCCATTGTTTTGTTTTGCATCTATTAAATTGTCAACATTTTGAATTTGACTAAAATCTCCATTTTTAATTAAAACGTCTAACGCTTGTTGACCATCCATCATCAAATTAGCCAACACTTCGTCATTTATATTTCTAACAATAGACTTTTCAGCATCAGCAAATGTCTGTGCTAGTGCGCTTTTAGTTTGTATTTCTATAAGATCAGTTAATCTTTTGTCGCCTTCAGGGTTGTACTTTTCTTGTAAGTTATGTACAATAGCAGACTCCATTGCAGTTTTATCATCTGCAAAACCTTCATAAGTGTGAAAACCCTTTTCACCTGGATCAACGCTATGACCTTGGACTTCAAATTGTTTATTCTGACCATAACCCTGAAGTATTGTATTAGCATCGCTAAGTATATCGTTAGATGCTTTTTTTAAGGCTATGCTTCTTTCGTCTTCTTTTATTTGAGCTTTAGCATTAACAAAACTTGCATACGCATCTACAGACAAATCAATAGCCTTCATTTGCTCGTCTATAATTGCGTTTTTTATTCTCATGTCATCACTAAAGTCATCAACTATAGGCTTTGGTGACGTAGATATGCCTCCAGGATTTTGTACTTGTTGTCTAAAAAATGGGTTAAGTACAGACATTATCTTCCACTTTCTACGTAATTTTGACCTGATGAACTATATGGACTTGATGTGCCAGGATATGCCGTATTATAAGAGTTAGCCATATTCATACCACTACCAAAACCACCAATTCCACCTGTAAGAAATGATGTAAACATTCTTTCATTTCTTTGGCTATGAGTTCTGTGTATTTGATCTTGTATTCCTTCAGCTTGTGCGTACAAGCTATCATATTGTCTTTGGCCTTCATTTCTTAAATTATCTGTCTGCGTTTTTACTTTATAAGAATGCATGTCTATATTTGCTTTGTTTTCCGCTTGCTGACTAAGTATTACATTGTAAGGCGTACCACTTCCTAAAGATGCACCACGACTTGCTGATACTGCTTTTTTTTGTGACGTTTTAAATTTTTGTATTCTGTCTATGCGTGTTTGTTCATAGTCACCAAACAATTGAGCTTGTATAGCTTTTCTATGAAATTGGCCTTTAATTTCTCTGCCTTGTTTGCGTAAAGCATCACGCTTACGCTCCATTGCATAAACTTCATTGTCAATCTGCCTGCTTGTACCAAAAGCACCAGCAAGACCTTTGACACCACCAACTATTAATCCAATAGTTATAGGATCTACTGCCATTAGTCTTTATTTGTAAAAAGAGTCCAATCACCACCATCAGAACCAGGATGCACATCGCATCTATTCTGTAGCAAAGAATAAAATGCTGATTCTGGTTCACATGGCATAATGTATTTAGGTGTACCTTGTTGTCTCATTAACGTATCCATTCCTTGAAATACTAACTTAGAATCTCTAACACGCATTTTTTGTGTATGCATCCACCAGTATGATGTTGGACTCCATGTAGAAAATGCTCCTACTATTTCGCCATTTCTCATAACAACATGAGTAGGCAAAAACGGATGTCTGTTACCATCATTATAAGCTTCTTGATACACTTGTGTTCTCATTTCTTCTGTATCAATTGGAAATATTTGTATGTCAGTTATCATTTGTTTCAAAGTCTACTTCATACGCAAGTAGATTCATAGGCATTGGATCTGCTTGCTGTATTATAAATTGACCTTCTGTAAAACCTTGAGTCCTTGGCACAAGTTCTTTTGTTTCAGATGCTAAAAACGGAGCTTCACCATATTCATTTGCAATAGTTCTAGTCACAAGTTCTGTTAATGTGGATTCGTCAAACACGTTACTTGTATCTGTTGCAAATACAGCAAACTTAAAATTTGGTGTTTTGTGTATTTTTACAAACACTCTATGTATGCGTTTTTTGTTGCCTATACGTATTCTACCACCTGGACCTACTGATATAGGTAAACTTATAAGTTTAGATGTAAACCTTTTTCCTGCAATTATTGTAGTTGCAGACGTAATGTTGCTTGTTAACTGACCGCTATTGTTTACTACTTGATTATCTAGTACAGATCCATCTGACAGTATTCCTACAGTTTCTCCTTCTAAGTGATCTAGTTCTCCAGAAGCCACATTAGTTCCTGAGTGAGTTACATGCCCATCAAGATACTTAGATTCAGAAATAGCCTCTGTAGTCATCCAATCTTCCATGACTTCTACTGATTCTACAATTCTATGAGAGTTTCCTCCATCAGCAACAGGTATAGTTCTTCGCACTAACATCCACAATTGATCACGTGTTGATGATGGTATAGTACACATGTCTAAAACAACAGCATGACTTTTATTAGATGCCAAATTACCAGTAGGATCACCCCCTCTCGTATTTGTATAACTGTAGTCACCACCAATTTTATGCTGATGCCAAGCTATTGTTTCTTGTTGAGGTATGTAAGTAAGACCAACTAACGTGCCATCTTTGAGTCTAAACCAGCTAAGAAAATTAGGAATGTCTGTTTCTACGACTTGGACTGCTTGATTCAGCAATATGTCTGTAGCTCTAAAAGTCATATCAGCAGAAGTTGCAGACGATGATATGTCTCCGTATGTAATCAAACGTATCTTTTTACCAGTACCTTGAATAAACAGTATATTGTTATCGTATGGTATTGCGTTTGAGTTTGTTTGAGCAGGCTGTGTGCTTTCACGTTTAATGGTAAAGTTAAACGGAGTAATCGTTAAATCCTGTTCTGAACCATATACTGCATAAATACCACCAGTTGATCCTGCTACTAATTTTTGTTGTGCTATCAACCATTGGATTTCGTCAATAGTTCCTGAATCAAATGTAAATGTCATACCATTTGTAGCAAGAATTTGATCTCCAATAATAGATGCACCAGTTGCAGTTGATTGACCTGTAGCAGATCCTAACTGTTCTGATGGCGCAAAGTTTTCAAAATCACCAGTATTAGAGAACCATACAGTTTGTGGGCTACGTGTGTTCCTAGCAAATACCATACGCTGTTGAAATATAGCTACATGGTGCGGATATTGATCTTCGTACCACTCACCAAATTTCCAGCTAGTTATACCATCTAAATCGTCAACAACAGGACAATCTACTTTAAGAGTTAAGACTGCTGTGTTTTGGCCTGTAGAGCTAGATATAGTTCCTAATGTACCCCAAACCCAGAAAATTTGTCCTTTCTTTAAAAGAGAAAGTCTAAACTGTCTGCCTACGTATGCTGATTTAAAAATATTGACAGGATTACCATCTTTGTCTTTTGCAGTAAGAGTAAGAGTTGTGTTTTTAGCAAAATATTGTGCAAATACTTTATGTTTTTTTGCTCCTTCTGCCGTGATTTTTCCTGATGAAGTGCTAAATTCAGAAATGTCTGCTGTTGCTGAAGTTGCTATTTGAAATGTATTTGCTGTTGGGTTTCTTACAATCCAATTGCCATCTCTTGGTACATGAGATGTTGTAGAACCATTGCCTCCAGACAATGTTATTTTCATGCCTTCTTGCAAGCCATGATTCTTTACTTGAAAAAAAGACAAAGAAGCTATGTTTCCTTCATAGTCTACATAAGCACCATTTTTAGCAAATTGCTGTAATGCTCCACCAAAATTTTCATTAATAAATGCTTTACCATTTGATGCTGAATGAGATGTAACTGGAGTTCCACTACTTATAGTTAATACAGTATCAGATGTTCCTGCTAAAGAATCTTCTTGTTGCCCTAAATATGGACCATCTTTATATGGAAAATATTCTAAAGTCCAAATATATCCGTCACTTGTTCTCCATGTTCCTGCATCTGTACCAAACGACCTAGATAATTTATATGGTGGGACTTTAGGGCTTACCAAAAACAGAATATCGGCAGACTGTACAAACTGTAAATTTTCTAGCTTTTCGTTTGTGTTGTAAGGTGTTCCTGTAATTTTCAAATGAGTTTCAGAAGCATTAGAAGTATTTGTCCCACCTAATATAACTCCATCTTTGTATAATTTTATGTAGCCTTGACCAAATTCAAGAACATAGTTGTTTGCACTTTCATGTCCAAAGACAAATGGCACTAACCGAACAGTCTTATTTTCGTTCCCTAACGAAGTGTTTCCGTCAGTACGTGCTACAAATTTTGTTCCTGGTCTACGTGTAAGACTACCAGTAGGTCGAACTACTAAATTCTCAATAGTAGCTGAAGAAGATAAGTATAACTCGTCAGTTGCGTTGCCGTGACGTTGTTCTGCAATCTGACCACCAAACCAGTTGGTTTGAGTGAATGTTTCTCGCATTAAGAGACACCACTAGCCGTAGTAGAAGAAAAAGGCTTGAACCAACCAGATGTGTATCTAGTCCTAGAATCTATCCATTCGTTAGACTCAATAACATCAGCAGTTCCTTCCTGTCCATTTATACTCCTAGCTTCTGATAATAATGTTTGGTATTTACCTAACATTAAATCTCTAAGCTGGGATTGACCTGTTAGATCCATAGCCACTTCACCTGCTAAAGCCATTCCGCACGCATGTACTAAAAGCGGATCAAATAGCTCTAACGTGTTGGTGTCATTGTCGTGACTTTGATTGCCTATGTACTTTTTAATGTAACGTATGTTTGCTGTAGAAGAGTTGGTAATAAGTGCTTTTATGTCTTGTCCACTTGACGTAACAATCTCTATTTTCCACTTATAATCAAATTCTTCTTCTTCTTTCAAAGATAAAACACGCAAAGAATCTGTAGGTAGACTGTAAGCATAATCATAAGCAAATACAGGTGTTACTGCTAACCTTGGACAGTTGTATCTTTTAGTCATACAGTTCCAAGGATGCGCTCGTAATACAGAGTTTATAACATCTGTAAGCCTGTCTTTAACTGCAAATGCTTGTGCGCTATTGTCAGTAAATGCAGATATTGTCTTATCGCCTAAGTTGTTAAGTGCAATATTAGCAATCTGTACAGCCGTATTAGACATGTTTAAGCAGTTTTAGTAATTAAAGACTTTTTCTTTTTATTTGAATTACGTGAAGAAATGTTTTTTGCTTTAGCTCTTGCATCAGCTTTAGAGCTTGCACCCCAAGCACGTAAAGATAAAAGCAAACGTGTAGGCTTCCCATCTTTGTATTCTGGACCTTTCATGTTGCCCATCCTAGCAAGAAAACTAGCTCTACGTGGATTGTCTCCACTTTTTACAGGTGCTTTAAGATCGCTACCTGGATTCTCACGTTCATAAGATTTCCTGCCAGCTTCATTAAGTCCACCTTTAGGATTCTTACCTGATTTATTCTGCCAATCAGCCATTTCTTATTTATGTGTGGTGGGGGCCGAAGCCCCCGATGAGGATCAATCTACAGTGTAGAAAATTGCAGTTTTGATTGTGCCAGTTGCATGGCCTCCATCAATATCAATAATGATGTTGGTTCCATTTTTATCAACACACTCAAATCCTGAGTTATCTATACTTTGTGCTGTGTGACTATCCCAAGCAGTATTAAATACTTTTTTAGCAGTATTCATTGCAGTTGCTCCAGAAAAAGCAATCAAATCTTGAGATACAGAAGCATCTGTGTCGCTGTTTGTGTGAGCATCATACCCAGCACTTAAAGTAACACTACCACCTAAAGCATCTGCCTGAACCATAATATTCCAGATTCTTGCACCTTTAGGTAATGTTCCAATAACAACAATAGTGCCATTAGCACCTGTGTTATCAGTAGAAGTATTACCATCTGCTTCGTATGTGTCATACATAACACGCATTCGTCCACCCTGTTCCGCAACAGTAACCATTTTGCGAGGATTAGTGATGGATTCGACACTCTTTCGCTTATTGTTAGCGTAAGTTGTAGCCATATTCGATCTCCTTTCTTAATTATTGAAGGCAGGAAATCTGTACGACTCGCTTTTCTTCCAAGCGAGTTGCACCCAATGTCATCCTGTAATAGATGTATTGGCTGAAACGCTTGTCGGGTCGTTCAGAAATTCTAGCTACGATGTCTTCCCAAATGCAGAGGCCAATTCCTCTCCTATGAAAAGCAATACAATGATCTGGATCAGCACTAGCTTCTTGATCAGTAGGATCATAAGTAAATGAACCAGATGTGTGTGTACCGCCTTTTCTGGGAATCAATTCAGTCCGGATGATGTTAAATCCCATGTATTGGGTTAAATCACCTGCAACCAATGCACGTACTTCGTTGAAGTCAGCACTATTGACTTTGGTAGATTTTAGCAAATTGCTTAATTGTGCAGAGTTGACAACTAAGAACAAGTTGCTGTTCCCATTTACATCGTAATCATCAGCATCGTTTGCACCAAGGATTTTACGTGCATGTATTAACTTACCTACAGTCAATCCATAGTTTCCTGCTGAGTTTCCATCAACGTCATAACTAATGTCGTTAATAGCTACTTTTTGAGCAGGAGGTAATGCAACAGCAGTATTTGCAGAAGATGTTCCATCAGAAGCATCTCCGTATGCATTTCCTACTAATGCGCTGATAATGGTTTCATCCATTGCCCTACCCATTGCCATAGATGCGTTTGCACTATATGCAGATGCAGGGTCAATCAACATCCTGAGTTTGTCAGGATTATCTATCATATCACCCCAATCAAAATCAGAAGGAGTCACTTTCCTTCGATCATGTGGTGTGTTTAACAACGGTGAATCAGCATGACGAGATGTAACTCTCTGAGCCGCGACTGATTCAATACGATCCATGAAGACTTCTTCACCGACCTTGCCTGTTTCTAATGTGACAGCATTCCGTAGCCTGCTTCCCATCTGTTGGACGAGAAGTTGGACATTTGCGGAAAACTGCTTCACAAAAGAAGTAGTTACGTGTACTGACATAGTTCCGCTTTGATTATATGTTTAAGTTGCTACGGATTATCCTATTGGGTCCGAATCACCCTATATATTCATGCAGTTTTGTCATTTCCCTAACCGCTTCAGCATGACCTGGATTATACTGGTCTAAATATGCATTGCGGAAGTTGGGATCTGCCATTTTAGCATCAATACTTTGCTGGGCTTGTGCAGGGTTCATACCCCCAAGAATAGGTGTGCTAGAACCTGGAAGAACTGAATCTTCCTGCAGTAGTTCACCTACTCGACTAAAGACTTTCAGGATTTCTGGGTGATTTCCCAATCCTGTCTGTTCCATGATTTCTACTGCTTCAGGAGTAGCAAAATTCATGAAAGCTCGTCTGGCTAATTCTACGTTTTTGTCAAAATCACCACCCCACTCTTTTTGTAAAGCTTGTGTGTTTTCAACTTCAAACTGATCAAATGCTTCTGACTCTGATTCTTCTTGTCCAGCAATAGAATCAACATAAGCATTGAACAAAGCATTAGCCTGATCATTGTTTAAACCAATTTCGTGTGCTAATTGCCTGAAGTTTTCCGTAGTTTCAGGAGCATAATCACTCATATCATAATGCTCATGAGTTTCAGGTCTTCCTAAAGCATTGTAGACATCATCCATTGGTTCTCCTGCTCCTGGCAACCGAAGTAGCTGTTCAGCAGGAACCCCCATCTTTTTTACAAGATGAGTATACGACTTAGCCAACTTGTCTACAGAATCAAAGTTCTGTAGGGATGGTTCGTGCGCTAATCCGTCAGGTAAATTCTGCGGATCAAAATGTAAGTTTGGTGCATTATAATCACCACCACTAATAATAGAAGACGGACTTGCGGTTTCTGTTCCTTGTTCGTAAGAACCAGCTTCAGAAGTTGTCGAAGTCGCTACTGCTTCCTCGCTCATAACTATCCTTCATACGTTGTTGTATCTTATTAACATCTAAAGATACATAGTTTAAAATTGCTAAAATAACAGACCTACGACCTTCATTAAAAGAAGTTTCATAAGGGTCGCTTGTCTGTGTGCTAGTAAAAAAATAATTTGACTTCATCAAATCGTCAAGAACTTCTTGTCCTGCATCAGTAGAAAAAATTTCTTTATACGTAGCTCTTCTACGCTTTTCTTTATTATTAAGCACCTGCTATTGTTGCTGATGCTTGCGCTCGTTTAGCTTCTGCGCTTGCTGATGTTTCATCGATTCCTGCTACTATTTGTCCTTGTTGCAGTTGTGCCATCATCATTTGTTGTTGCTGTTCTGCTTCTTGTTCAGCATTAAACTGTGCTTCATCTTTTATGACAGATGGTGGTGTTCTCAGGATTTCAGCCCCAAGTTCTGCAATTCTTGAAATATTAAGTCTGCGTAATACAGTTGGATCTATTTGCGCCATTGGTGCAAGAAATTGCACTAACTGCGATATGCTGTTCAACTCATATCCACGCATTGCTATAGAAATAGGGTTTCTGTATTCAATCTTAAATTCTTTTTGTTCTAACAATATGTCAGGTGGTTGTGGCAACATATTGTTTTGCATCATAATATTGACAGTTCTTTCTATCATTGGTCCTAACAACTCTATTTCTTGCCTAGATACCAAAGGACCAAGGATTTGCATCCTATCTCTTTGTCTAGCTTGTATTTCCGTTGCTGTAAACCTCAAAACATCGCCATCTTGTGCTGTAGGTCCAGGCAATTCCATCATATCTAAATAAAATGCTTTTTCTATAGATTGCCTTACCTGTCCCATTTTGTTTTCCGCATAATCCAATCTCTGCATTGCTGGCAAAGGGAATATGCGCTCGTCTTTACTCAAACCAGTTCGATAGTAGTTCAAGCCTCCTGGCGTTGTCCTTACAGGGTTTATAAAACCATCATCAGGAACCATCAATGGGGGATCTACCATTTTCTGTAATGCTTTAAGATAGGTTTTTTCCATCTCATTAAGCATTTTAACATCAGCTAGAGCTTCGCCTCCTGGCCCTCTGCCGTATGTTTCTAAAGAGTTTCTTTCCCATCTACTGCACACAAATGGAAACTCATTAAAACCACCAATACTTAAAACTTCCTTTTCATCTGGCATAAAATACACGCTAGTAAAAGGAAATCTATTTTGCGGTGGTTCTTTAAATGTGTGTGTAGGTTTGACTACATGACAACATGCAAACTTATCGTATATTGAGTTTTTCTCTTTTGCTTTTTGTACTTTTTCAGGAACTTGATCGCCCCAAGTTTCTATAAGCTCTTTTGCTGTGTGTTCATATACACGATAAATGGTGTCAACTCTCCCTAATTCATTTTTTGCTAGATAACAGTCATACAAAGGAAATGTCATAAAATGCGGTCCTTCTGCTGGAACGTCTTTTATGTACATAACACCTGTACCAAATGCACCAAGGTCCAAAAGATATTCGTGCATACTAGGATGAAAATTATTATGTGGCCTGTTAAATGCCTCCATTACGTGTCGAGTACATTCTTCAAGCCACAACTTGACATCTTGATCTTGACTTAAAATTGAATCCTTAAGAGTTATTTCAAACCAATGCTGTGAAGAAGGTGTTAGCAAATTGTGCATACCAGAACTAAATCTGGTTAATGCACGCAATGGTGTAGAGTCAAATACTTTGTCTCGTCTTCTTTCACCAACGGTTCTTAGGCCAACAAAGTCTCCACGATTGGGCGACATTAAATCCCCAATGCTTTGCCATTGTTCTTCCCAATTTCTTCTGTTGTTTTTTACAGAAGCTAACTCTTTATTCAAAGATTCAAATAAAGATGTCTTTAAATTGTCCATTAGCCTTTAGTCAAGTAGGTCTGTCTTCGTCCCATACCTGCTTTTTTCATTTGCAGTTTAGATGCACCTAATCTGGCTAAACCACCTGAAGCTGGACCCATAACACCAGCACCAGCACTTGCACCACCACCACCTTTGCCTATATTACCGATATTTTTAAGTTGGTTAATGTTGTGCATAAGCCCAGAACCAAGAGTATTCATTCCTTTGCCTATTTCACCTAAATTATGACTAATGCCTTCATTGATAAAATCTAAGTTTGGAGTAGGAATGTTAGGAGTTGGAAGTTTGGGAATATTAGGTGTCATTTCTGTAATTTTACCTACAGCATCCATACCTTGACTTAATCCACCTGCTACTGCTCCACCTGCTTTGTTTACTTGTTCTGCTACAGGATCTAGCACTTTCTGTATAGGATTACCGCCTCCACCACCAAAACAAATGTTTTTTGATTTAGGAAATTGTTCGCAATCCCATGGTCTTAAGTCATTTAAAATATCAATGTGTTCCATGTTACCTTATTGCTGATATTGGTTTAAAAGGTTCATTCCTATTGTCTGGTACACCATAGAAATTGTATTCATGATCCAGAGATCCGTATGCATGGTCAACTCTTTTTTTATCTACACCAACTGAAGCATAACGTAAAGACATAACTGCATATCTAGTTGCAGACATAATATCATCACGTTCTTTTATGATTTTTCCATCTTTACGATGGTACATTCTCATTTCCGCAAACCAATCCGACAAGTGGTCAAATACCTTAAGCCTGCCTGACTGCATTCTTTGAAGCATTTCCATAATTCCAGGCTCCACGCTATTACCACCATCGGGATTAGAAAAATGACTGCCAAGCATATTAACGCCAAGTTTCCTATATAGTTTAGAAAGCGGTTCCCCAGATCCTTTATCATGTTGCATCCCATCATGAGGCCAAACACAAGGTATCTTATCACCTCTTGTTTTGATTGCATGAGCGTGTGTAACAGGCGTTTCAGCACGTACAGAATAGATGTCGTAGACGTATGCAGTATCAGAGTCACGATCCCAAGCAACCCATACACAAGCAAACGGATGATCCCAACCAAAGTCAATAGCACATATTTTAGGCCAATACTTTGAAAGTGAAAATGCAGGTACTTTGATAGTTTCCTCATCGACAGGAAATACCAATCCTGAACCAAGTACAGGAATCCCCTTTGATCGCATTTGTCTTTCATGCGGAGGAAGTGCTGATAGTATTTCTTGCTTTGCTTCTTCGTCAAGGTGTGGCGCATCATCCCAGCTTGCATGATATAACTGTTGTCCTGGTTTTAAATCATTCATAAATTGGGCAACTACGTTGGTCATGCCCTTTTCAGGCGTAAACGTCATAAATATAAGCCCTCTGGTTTTTAACGTAGCACGTAAACCCTGTGAATAGATGTCTTGGGGTGGTTCTTCGTCTAGCCATACTATATCTACGGCTTTACCCATCCATTGCTCTTTACCTTGTTCGTAAGACTTAAACCAAAGCTTAGAATTACGACCTGATTTATGACGTACTGTAATTGCACTTACAGCATTAGGAATACCAGGCATTCTGTCTGTTTGCAGGATTCTATCTTTAGGAATCATGCCTTTACCCCAATCTTCTGGATCTCCTGGTTCTCCTAATAGCTCTGCTTGTACAATGTCTCTGGTATTTGCAGTTGTATTGCCAGCAACCCATGCTTTTATAGGTCTGTCAAAACGATGTCCTTGCCAATCGTCTGGATACTCACCTAATAGGTGGATTGCTACTTCAGAAGCACCACAATAGGTTTTGCCTACCTTGTTAGCCGCCATGAGAAGCCTTTGTCTAGCAAATTTGCCTGTCATGTCTTTGGCTTTGTGGAAATCGACCTGATAGCCGTAAGGCTCATAAAAAAAGATCCTGTTTGTAGACTTTTGTATGTCAATCTTAGAAAGAATCTCTACAGTTTTTTCTAGGCTCATAGAAGTTTTATGTGATCATTGATTCCTAGTTTGTTGCCTGTAAGATTCTTAGTTGGTTGTCCTCCACCTTTGCTTGGTCCACCAATAGGAACGCCTGTTCCTTTTTTACCAAACTCGTCAAGAGCTTCACTAAATTTTTTCCATATAGCACCAATAGATTTCTTAGAATGCTTTACACCTGTGTCTGCTTCTAGTTTTTTCTGTAATCCTGCTTTGCCTTCTTTCTTGGCAACGTCCATTAATTCACGTTCATATTTGGTTTCAGCAGATTGTGCTGGATCAAACAGTTCTGCACGTTGAAGCATCTTGCCTTGCTTAGAAGGTGCATTGGAAGGAGTTTGAGTTGTACTAGGATATTGCTGTTCTGCGGATTTGACTAAATTCTTGGGGGCCTGTTGGGGGTCTAAGCCTGCGGTTTTGGTTGTTGTTGATTCTCTCTGAAACTGTTGCGCTCTCATGTCACGCTTTCGTTGCTCTGGAAGAGTATCTATGTTTTTAGCAGGTACAGTTCCTTTACCAAGGTCTACACGTTTTGCAGTTCCCTTAAATCCTGTATTTCTTTCTGCAATACCCTGCATACGCTTAATTTCAGGATCATTCTTAATGTTGTCAGATTCGTTTCTAAGTTCTTCTAACCAGACACGAAATTGTTCGTTGCCTCTAGCACGATTAACTTGTCCTGCTTTGGTACTGACAAAGTTATCAGATGCTACAGTCCAGGCTTTCTTGTATTGCTGTAAACGAGTGCCTTTAGTTTTGGTGAAAGCTTCTCTTAGCTCACCATATACAGATTTAGCAAAAGAAAAGGCTTCTGCGTAGGTACGGAATAGACCTTGCTGGGATAAACGTACAGCAAGTCTTTGTGCTTTGATTTGGGATTTCTTGATCGTAGCCATCAGTTGATATGTTGGCTAGATTCTCCTTCTTGACTTGTAGCGAGTGCTATCTTGGTAAGTTCTTCTTTGTCTTTAGCTTTAGCTTTGCCTAAAAGTAAATCTGCTTTATCTTTACCTACAAGCATTTGTAGTTCTGCTTCTAACTCAGGTATAGACTTAGCATCTTCTTCTATAACCATAGTGTCTTTAGGCTTAAATCCACCACGATCCATAATATCTTTGGATGCCTGCAAACGAACAGTATCAGAATCACTACTATTCATAAGTTCGATCAAAGTTCCAAAGGCTACAGGTGCTTTATCTACAAATTTCTCTTGCATACGCTTAGAAATCTCTCTAGATAGCTCTCTTTTCAACTTCCAGGCTTGATTTACTATAGTATGAGAGTTTTTGTAACCTGCATTTACAGCAGATTGTACTGCATCACCAGATTCGCAGTAAAATTCTATAAATTTCTGCTGTTTGTCGGTAATCATTAGGCTTTTCTCATCCTTTTTTTGATCATCTTGTTACGCTTTGCGGTTTTTTCTGATTTATCAAAGTCTTCTTTGCTAGGCGCACCTTCATCTCCAGGTTCTCTCATTTTTTCTCCAGAACCCTGCTCGATTCTTTTACGCTTTTTATGAATATTTTCGTAAAGTCCAGCCATATCAGTATTTTTTGCTTGCTTTTCTAAGTCGTTTTTTAAATGCGCTACTCTGTAAAAAGTTTACAGAAGGTAAACGCTTGTTTGCTTTGGAAGGTGTACCCATGTGTATCCCTGCTTCCTTGGCATTGCTTGCTTCTATGCCAACAAGTTTATTTAACTTATTTTTTTCTTCTGTAGAAAAAGTTTTTTTGTATTCTAACGCAGATGCTTGTAATGCTTTTGAGTCTTCGTTGTTTGTTTTACCTCTTGCTCTGTCTGATAAAAGCTCTACACCACCTTTCTGCATAAAATCACGCATATCACTAGATATGTTGTCATCACCCATTACAGATTTAGTGCCGTATTTTTTAGACTTTTTACCAAAGTGCTTCAATACTGAACTCTGTTCTGCTCTAGTATTTCTATCTACAAATATTTCCATGTCAATCCTTTTTGCTGTTAAGGTATTTCAAGAATCGCTTTTTGTAGTACGTAAACTTCTCAGCTATCGGCATAAAACTCAACTGTGAAGATGTAGGACTCTCCTTGCGCTGTTTCATGCGCTTAGAGTGCATCTCATAATCTTTTCTTGGGTGTGACTTTACTTTGCCACTATCTCCGTAAGCTATTTTAGCCATGCTGTCTCCTAATTAGACTTCTTGCGACCATAACCTAGTTTATTGAAGTCATCCTCTTTTTCTTTAGCTTTGTCAAGTATCTTCTGTATCAAGCTAGACGAAACATTGTCGCTAGACTTAATCATC
>VTLG01011442.1_pt1 | contig 21036 bp, 29 predicted proteins | sample 4694571 | NCBI WGS metagenome assembly VTLG01 (sample SAMN12604809, study PRJNA352737) | marine metagenome | biome: ENVO:00000447; feature: ENVO:00000209|ENVO:00000569|ENVO:01000036; material: ENVO:00002151; isolation source: viral sequences binned using virsorter ... | reverse complement strand
TAATGAAACAATGCAAGTTACTGTAAAGAGAGTCTTTCAGTCTATTTACCAAACAAATGTGTTCCAGCAAGGTAAAGAGTATGTGAAATTAATGGGAAGAATAAGATTGGTAAACGAAACACAAAACGTGGTAGAAGGAAAGATATTCTTGAGAACGATGTTAAGATATGTTGTTGAAACAATCCAAACATCTGAATCAATAGTGAAGTTAAGAAGTATATTAAGATTAATAGCAGAGACTTCATCAATATCTGAGGTTTTGGTAAGACCAATGTCAATGTTAAGGGTAAGAAATGAGACAGTATCAGTACAGACATTTAGAGAAAACCTAAGAGGTATGGTCAGAGTTATATCTGAGACAATTAATATGTCAGAATCTATTGTGAGGTTGAGAGGATTATTCAGAATTATAAACAGTACTATCAGCATATCACTTTCATCATATACTGCAAGTGGATTTGTAAGATTCTATTCTGAGTCTATAAGCATAGTAGAAACATCCAACACTGCAAGGGTATTAAAGAAGGTTATAAATAATACTGTTAGTATATCTTTAACTTTACGAAGAGCAGTATCAAGAATATTTGGTGAGTCTGTAAGAGTGTCAGATGGAAGATTATACCTAAGAACTATTATTAGGCATGTTGCAGAATCAATATCTGTCCAAACATTCAGGGAGAAGTTAAGATTATTAACAAGAATCGTGTCCGAGAGTGTTAGTATTTCAGAATCAGTATCTAAGACCAGAGAACTTGGAAGACATATTAACGAAAGTATTAGTGTGTCAACTGCATTTGTGTGGACTCGTGCATTAATAAGATTTGTACCAGAGAGTATTTCAATACAAAGCTTTAGGGTTCCACCAAGAGTGTTATTAAGAATAATAAACGAAACAATTAATGTTGCAAGAACTAGATTAACAACATTCCAAACAAATGTGTTCCAACAGGGAGCGTTCCAAACAGGTTATGAAGCATTGGTAGTAAGAGGACTTGGTAAAATAATCAGTGAGAGTGTTAGTATATCTGAGACATTTAATAAGGTGTGGTCAAAGGCATTTGGCGAGACCGTTAGAATACAGTCTACTGCAAACTTTGCTAGAATATTAATAAGACATCTGAATGAGTCTGTTTCAGTTCAATCATTTAGATTGAGTGTAAGGGAACTAATTAGAATGATTAATGAGTTTGTAAGTATTAATACACACACAAACTTTGCTAGGGTATTAAAGAAACATGTTGCAGAATCAATATCAGTACAAACATTCAGGCTTAGATTAAGAGACTTATTAAGAATAATAAATGAGTCTGTTAGTATATCTGTAGGGGATGTACCACGCAGGGCTTTAATGAGGCATGTGGCAGAATCAGTATCTATACAAACATTTAGAGAGAGGCTTAGAACATTAATAAGAATAATTGGAGAGGACATAAACATATCACATGTTGTAACCAATTACAGGGGTAGAATTAAACGTGTAAATGATTCTATAAATGTTGGTGCCACACGTATATTCCAACCAATATTCCAAACATCTGTATACCAACAGGGTAAAGAATATGTGAAACTACTTACAATAGTTAGACTCCAGAACGAGTCCATATCAGTTCAAACTTTCAGAGAAAAACTAAGGGTGTTATTCAGGGTTATATCTGAGACTGTTCAGGTGGCACATGGATTTAACTTTACAAGAGTGTTGAAGAGGTTTGTAAATGAATCAATATCAGTACAAACATTCAGAGAAAAATTAAGAGTTATGGTTAGAGTTATCAGCGAATCAATAGAGGCTGCAGAATCTATTGTGAGGTTGAGAGGATTATTCAGAACTATCAACAGTACCATAGAAACATCAGAGTCTATAACAAGGTTAAGGGGCTTGGTAAGAATGTTGAATGAGTCTATATCAGTTCAAACCTTCAGAGAGAAATTAAGAATATTAGTTAGAATTATATCTGAGACATCAAGTATATCAGAGGTATTAAATAAGAGATGGACACGAGCATTTGGTGAGACAATACAAACCTCAGAAGTTAAGGTACATCTAAGTACAATGTTAAGACGCATTGCAGAGTCTGTAAGTGTGTCGGAAGCAAGATTAAGAGTGAGAGTACTACTAAGAATAATTAATAATTCAGTAAGCGTATCAGAAACAATAGTAAGACTTAGAGGAATATTCAGAATTATTAACAGCACAGTATCTGTATCAGAATCGATATTAAAACTAAGAACTCTTGGCAGGGTTATTAGTGAAACCATATCTGTTCAGTCGTTTAGAGGAAGTCTAAGATCAATAATAAGAATGTTAAATGAGAGTGTTGGTATATCTGAAAGCAGAATAAGAATAAGAAACATACTCCGAAGGGTCTCTGAATCAATAAACTATTCAGAAATAATAATTCCAGTCAGAGGTTTATTCAGAACAATAAACAGTGTTGTGAGTGTGACAGAAACAGTTCCAAGATTGAGAGCCATATTTAGGTCTATAAATGAGTCATTGGGTATTAGTGAAACACTATTCAAGTTCAAGCACATCATACCAAAAGTGAATGAAACCATACGAGTGTCATCATTAACTTCAGAGGCGATGGGTAAAGTGTATGTTATTATTGAATCAATATCAATACAGTCGTTCAGGTTAAGAATCAGAACAGTCATAAGGTTTGTAAACGAAACAATTGGTGTTGGATCTTCATTGGCAAAGAAACTACAAGATGGATTAGTAAGAATAACAAGAACACTAAAGGTTAATAGAAGAAATAGGTCGACCAAATCTGTAAAGAGAGACCAATCAACAAGAATACACAGAAGTGGCTCTGAGAAGACACATGATAGAGACAAAGACGTGAAAACTTATAAACGAGGTGGCTCTATAAAAGGTGAAGATATATGAGCATGAATATGATAGGCAGGGGAGTGTCTTTTACAGTCAAGGCAGGCAGTAGAGCCACACTTCAAATCACAATAAAAGATTCATCTGGTACAGCAAAGAATCTGTCAAACACCGTTACATATAACTCAGGTAAATGGAAGGTCTGGAAACCAGACGGAACACTACAAATAGATGGTGCTATTACATTTAGTGATAGGGCGAATGGTATAGTTTCATATGCTCTCTCAGCAACTGACGCTACAAATGCAAAGGCAGGTGTGTGGGAAGGCGAAGTAGAGTTAAAAGACTCATCAAGTGTAATATCTGAACAAACGCAAACTTTTAATTTCACCATAGAGGAGAGTTATTAATGGCAGACATAAAAATAGTGGCTTCTGGAACATGTGCAGAATGTGGTCATAGTCAAAAAGATCATGAAGGCAACACAATTTGCGATGTTGAAGGTTGCGATTGTACAAACATTGGTAGTTACTAACATTTATATATGGGATTGATGCATACTTAGTATGTTAAAACTAGATGACATAAAAAATGAAGTATATTTTAGATTTAGAAAAGCTCAACAAGAGGCATTAAAAACAGAGAGGCTTGGAGTTATCCACGTATCAGACGTTATTAAACCATGTATGAGAAACGTTATTTACAAAAAAATATTACCAGAGACAGGGGTTTCAACAGAAGACACCAAGTCATTATACTTTGGACAGATAGTTCACGCAAACTCAACACTATCAGACCCTGAACATAATGAGATGTTTCTAGCATATAACTATGTAAAGGATGAGCCACTAACAAGAGAAGAGGCACTTAAAATTCCACCTGAAGACCCAGAACATTTAGATATAATATACGGAAGTATAGATGATCTAATTAAGAAGGATGGAAAGTGGATAATTTGTGATAAGAAAACAACAGGCAGTATAGATTATTTCTCTAGATATAATTCCAAACCAAGCGAATCACATGTAGATCAGATTAATAGATATAGGGTTTTATTAAAGAAATGCTATGATATAGACGCAGAGTTTGGATGTGTCTTATATATATCTAACAAGATAGAAAAGGACAAAAGAGATATACCAATTCCACACGCTTTTAAATTAAAACCAATAGAAGAAACACTAAAAGACATGGTAGAAAAATCAAGAATAATCAAATCTGCTATGACAGAGTGCACACTGCCACAGAGAACAAGATGTTATTTATGTGATGGAATGTGTTCATATGCTTCAATGTGTTTTGGAGACGACAGGAAGAAATGGAAGTAAAAATGATTTCACCTGAGTGTAAAACACACAGTCATGCTGATTGCCCAACAATTAGGTTAAATATAAAATGCCAGTGTTTATGTCATAAGTTAGTGGGAGAGTAATGAAGATATTTTTCAATGGGAATAACAAAGCCCATATGAAAGCATTGTCTCAATGTAAGGTTAAAAACGTAATGTTGTCATTCAAATATTCATACGCAAACATAAAAAAATTCAGAGATATTTTTAATGAGATTTTTGTGGTGGCAGGGTCAAAGACAGAACCTGACAGGTACCATGAATTGTTAAAAAAGCACAGAGAGTCATATGATTATGCTGCACAGTTTGATGTTTATTATAACATGGATGATACTTTAAAACACTATGAAAAAGAAAGAGAGATGGGAATAGATTGGACACTTCCTGTCTTACAAGAAAACTATCTGAATCACCTCTCAAGGTTAAGACCTGAGCCTAACACCTATGTTTGTTTAGGTGAAATTCATGGTAGGGCAGAAACAGAAGACCAGATACGGAAGCTTCCTGCAAACATTAAATATCATGGTTTAGCCAAAGGTAGATATATATCACAGACCAAGCAGTTTGAATCACTGGATACATCAGGGTGGATCTCTGCAGCGATGTCAAAAAAATGTGAGATATGGAACAATAATTCTACAACAGTTATGTATTTTGGTGAAAAGGGTAAGGGAATGAAGCCCATGCTTAACCATGCATGTGAGATTCACAAGGAATTTTTAGAAATAATAGATGTAAAGAAAGAAGATATACTAGACGGTGAGTATTATGCTCTGTTAAAAGCACCGTTTGCACTAAATTATATGCCTCTTTGTAAGCAATATGGCATATTAGAAGACAACTTTAATCTTTAAATACTCGTTTTGTTTATTGTTTTATATGTCTGATGACCTGTTTAAGATCAAACCACTAGACAAACACGCAGCCAAGGTACAGCTTGATGGCAGAAAAGCATTTTCACCATTCAATTCTGCAAAACATCTAAAGACTGCAAACATACCTGCTGAATGTGATCAATGTGTATACCGTTCAATAGAATCCGGAGGAAATGGCAAGTGTCCGAAGTATGAGAAGGGTGCACTGTGTGCTATAAGAAAAGATTTTGTTGCAATGATTAACGAGTTGGATACTAGAGATCCAAAACATGTAAAGACCATGTTAGATATGTTAGCAAAACTATCATTTGAGAATGTTTTAATGGCACTAACTGAATCAAAATTTGATGGAAATATACCTGACAGAAATACAAAATCTGAGGTTAACACACTACTTAAAATAATATCTACAATAGGAGAAATATCTAATAAAATAGAAGTCAGTGAGACAACTACCCTAAATAAGAAGGGTGATATTGAATCAATATTTAGACAGATTAAAGCAAATAAGAAGGGAGACTAGTGCCTGCACCAGAAAAAGCAATCTTATTAGAACGGCAGAATTTCATGCAGACTATCACAGATTGTATTCATGAGCCAAGTAAATTTAGCGAGATATTCTTAGACCATAAATTATTCCCATATAACAAGGAGTATGTTGATTGCGAAGATCGTTTTATAGTATATCGTAGTGGCAGACAGGTAGGAAAAACCATGTCAACTGCCGTAAAAGCCATACATTTTGCCTTCTTTGCACCGCTATTATTAGAGACTGTAAAGAAAGAATGTACCATAGTTATTGCAGCACCTACTCAAAATCAGGCTACAATCATGTTCGATAGAATCAGAACACTTGTCATAAATAATGATTTCTTAAAAGGATATATTGTTAGAAACACCCAGACTGAATTATGGCTTAGTTTCTTAGACAGCACAGGGGTTAGTAAAATTATTACTAGGGCAACTGGCGAAACAGGTACAGGTCTTAGGGGCTACTCACCACATGTTATTATTGCAGACGAATGTTCGTTTATTAAAACAGATATACTTAGAGCCTTCTTACCATCTGGTATGGCAACAAAGGCAAAGGTGTGGCTGACATCAACACCGTTTAGTAAAGCAGGTTATTTTTATGAAGCATGTCAAAATGCAAAACCTAAAAACCCTGATGGAATGTGGACAGAGTTTCATGTAAAGTCAATTCAAAACCCACTGATTCAAGAAGATCCTACATTCATTGAGGAAATTAAAAGGCTTACAAAAGAAGAATATATACAAGAGGTTGAGGGTGAATTTTTGGATATTGGTGACGCACTCATACCAAACAGTTTAATCACAGAAGCATTAAATGATAAAAGACCTAAAGGACATGTTAGACATTACATGGGAGTTGATGTTGCAAGGACAGGAAGAGATGAAACTGTGTTTACGGTGATAACAGTTGATGAAAACGACGCTGTTTATGTGGAAGAAGTTATAGGAGAATCACAATCTAATGTGGTTCAAGTTGCAGGTAAAGTATCAGAGCTTGTACGAGATTATAGAATAGAGACGGTGTTTATAGATGAGACTGGTCTTGGTGGAGGGCTTGTTGACATGTGTAGGGAGCAAAGAGTTCCTGTAAGAGGGGTGGTTTTCACATTACAAGAGAAGGCAGAGATGTATAAAAATCTTAGACTGTTGTTTGAAAATCATAAGATAACACTTAAACAAATAAACAAACTAGTATATCAATTATCATATCTTAGGAGAGAATATACCGAGTCTGGTATCATGAAGATCAAGTCTGATGAGCATGATGACTACCCTGACAGCTTGGTTTTGGCATGTAAAGCCGTGGCAAGTGGTGATAGTTGGCACGTTTTAGACGTGGGAAAGGGTATAAAAGAGGCACTGGGCTTCGGTTAAATATAAATATGATAGTATGGTGTTTTATATATGGGTAGAGATGACAAGACTGAAAGTAAACCAATAGATGAAAAAGAGATAGAGGATGAGACTGACATAGTAGACGCTAGTGTCGAGAAGGAACTACCTCGTAAGAAAAAGGAGATAGCAAATCCATTTTCAGACCCTAAAAAACAGACACGAATAGATAAACCCCTACATTGGAGAAGATTACAAGAATTAAAAGAGGAGAAAAAAGATGGTACAGGGTATGGTGATTTGGAGAATGTGAATGTGGTGCCAAAGAATGAAAACAAAGATTCGGAAACATACGTTGGTGCACCTGCAGAGAAAGAGCAAACTTATATACAACAAGAACAGAAATCAAGTATAATGGACAGACCAGACGCTAATAAAATAACACATACGAAGATAGGAGACCACATAAATTATTATGAGAATGGTGTTTCTGGCAATGGTATTGTTGCAAAAATGTCATCAAAATATATAACAATTTTTAAAGATGATGGCTCATTTCATGAGATTCATATAAATGATACATTCCACATAAGTGATATACTAGTAAACAAGACTTGGAATGATATGAGTATGGAGGAAAGAACTGATGAGTTAATTAAAGCAAAGGCATTATCACCAAGATTTTTACACAAGACTTGGGAAGATTTACCACCAGAACTAAGAGCAGTCATGCAATCAGATGTTGAACATCAAGTACATGGAAGCGTTGGTGGAAACAGGGCAGGAATTTCAACAGATACTAAAATAGATGCACCAAAAGATTATGAGGGAGCAACACATAGAGATTATAAAGAACAGTTTGATTATGAGGAAGAGAAACCAGAAAAGGATTCTAATAAAAAAGAAGTTGTTAGTAAAGTAGACACTGATAAAAAAGTAGACCACCTTACTGACGATAAAAGGTTTCATAAAAAAGAGATGAGAGGAGAATTTACATACACTGACAACCCACAACAATACAGAACTAAGGGAGTACCAGATTATAACATTAATACATGGGGAATTAAGTATAAAAAAAAGACTGACGATAATGAAAAAGAGTAGAAATGTTATTAACAGAATACAACTTAACAAGTCTAAATAAGACACTATCGTTATTAGAATTACAGAGAAATTTAAGTTCAATAGAAAAGGGTAGGAAAAAACGATTAACAGCAAACAGACCTCGTAGAGGGAGAGAGACAGGTGGAGATCTTTCTGATAAAGAAATAAAAGATAGAGCAAGAAGGTCAAAAGAACAAAGAACAATTACAGAAGACTTAACAAATCCACATAAAAAAGTAACAACCGGTGGAGGAAGAACTGGTTTCAAGGCATCACAACAAAAAGTGTTAAGAGAAAGTGCTCGTAAAAGGATGAGAAAACTTGCATTACAGGCAACACGGAATAGTGAAAACCGAATAACAAGCAGAGATGCTACAACATTCGGTGAGCAAAGAAAACTAACTGATGCAGAACGTAAGGCTCATGCACAAGTAGAGGCTGATAAATATTTGAGAGAGCCAAAAGACTTATCAAATGTTTCATTAAACCCAGCTGTTACACCACCAAAGACTGGTGAAAAAAAGCCTAGACATGCTAAGGGAAAGACTGGTAAGGGCAAGGTAGAAAACAGACAAAGTAGAGTCACTGCTAGAGCCAAACCAAATAAAAATTCTAAGGTAAAACAAATAGCCGCAGACGTCAGAAACATACAGTCAGGTCGTGTTCCAAAATCACTAGTTGATTCAGTATCTGCAAAATTCAAACCAAAGAAAGCTAGAAAGTGGCAAAAGGGACAGGGGCATAAGAGAGGAGTAACAGGGTCAACTACTACAGTGACACCAGATCAAGCACTGACAAGTAATTTGGCACCAAAGAAGGTAAGGGGAACGACTGTAAGGACAGGAAAAAATCAACTTCGTGGATTATTAGGAGCAGGAGAAAAGAATACAAGTGTTGATGTGTTAGTAGAACAGGTTAATGATTTAAAGAAGGTATATATTTCAGAGTTTGCACCAAGAAGAAACCAACCAAAGCTAAATCAAAACAGAGGTGTTGGTAATACTGAAGCACCAAATAAAGTGGGTGCACCAAGTCCAGTAAAGATAAACGAGATAGTAGATAATTATAAGAAAAGGATTAGTGGAAAAGGCAGACCAAAAGCAGGTATAATAAACCAGAAAGATCTTAATAGATATTGGAAGAAGAGAGGATATAAAGGAGGAGTTAATGATAAAGAATTAAAGGAGACAAAGGGAGGATCAGTAAGAACCTATGCAAAACCCCCACCACCAAAAGGAGTTGCAAGCCCTGTCATTGGTCGTAAGTTGGGTGAAGGTACAAGAGCAGGTCAACAAAACATATCATCTGATAAGCCAAGTAAAGTAAACCAAATAGCAGTAGATGCTGCTAAAAGAACCGAAGAAAAAAAGCGAGAGAGGAAAGAGGCTCAAGCTAAACACAGGAAGCAGAGTGGTAAACAAAGATCTTCAAGGCAGAGAGCAGCTGCAGAATCAAAACGTATTAAAGAAGAGTTTCAACAACATCTAGCAGATAGTAAGGCAGGACAGCACAGGAACATTCTCACAGGTGGTTATACATCATCAGGGTCACCAAGGAAAGTATTGCCAAAGGCAAAAACTTATAAAGGATACACACCAAGCACTAACATGGTACTTTCATTAGACGAGATACGTGGGATATATAAAGGTTTATCTGTTAAAAAGACAGAAGCCGACCAGTCATTTGAAGGAGAAGCAACACGTGCAAGAGCACTGAGTGGAGTCAAGACTCATATAAGACAGAGAAAAGACCCAGATAAAATAAGAAGTAAATTACAACAAGTTACAACGCCCAAAGCATCAGGAGTACATGCCAACAGATTAGGATTTGCAAGTGATTTACGAAGACATGCAAAAAGTATTGAAGATCTTGAAAACAACATTGGATTAATGGCAACAATTTATAAAGCCCATTATGTAGACGGTACTATTTAAAGGCATAACGCTTATATATTAGTTTTATAAACAATATTTTATGAGACGAGACGAGCGTAAGAAGTGTATACAATGCGGTGAAGACTTGCCTTATAGATATAAAGGAAGACAAAAAATATACTGTTCAGACTTGTGTCGTAAAAATTATAGGCGAAGTAATGAAGTAAATACATGATTAAAATCTATGTAGATGGTGGAACCAGAGGTTCTAGAATATGCATGGTTGATAAACATGAAAACAAAACAGTTGTTAAATTCAGGGGAGGTAATCCTACTAATAATGAGTTAGAATATTTGGCTCTCATTTATGCATTAGAATATATTAATAACAGGCACCGAAATAAAAATATAACTATTTATAGTGATTCAAAATTGATAGTTAATCAAGTCAACGGTGGTTGGAGGGTATCCACCACGTCATTAACATCACTTCATGAAAAGGCAGTGTCAAAAATGAATGATAAAATAAAATTGGTATGGGTTAGGCGTAATTTTAACCTTGCAGGTCATGTTCTTGAGGACTAGGTTTCCTAGGATATGTTTCGTGAGGAGTTTCATTACCGGACTCTATATTTTTAAATGCTTTTAACATTCTATTAAAAACAACCGAGTCACTCTCATACATATCACCGTTTTTAGTTCTCTTAACTAATTTAGCAAAGCGTCTGAACTCATCTTTGTCAACCCATGTTATACATATTGTAGTGTGTGAGTTTCCGACTTTTCGTTTGACCATACTTTAAGATTTATAATTTAATATATAAGTCTTTTGATTGGTTTTGGATAGATTTATATTACCGATACGTTAGTTTAAACCATGGCAAAAAACAGCTTAGTAATTTGTTCAGTGTTATTTGCATGTGCTTTGATAGCAATACCACAAGCATTTGCAGAGACACATGAAATACAAGTTTCTGACAGTGGTTTTAGTCAGACATCTATCACCATTAATAGTGGTGATACTGTCACATTCGTTAACACACATGTGAAGGCAAATGGTAATCTTGAACCACATTGTATCAGCGACCCATTCGCACAGCCATACACGGAAGAGAGTTGTTGGATTGTCGACAATGGCATGACAACAAGGTCATATCTACTATCAGAAGGTCAGACCTTTTATGATAGATTTTTCCCTGACTTTACTCCAATCGTTGTAAGTGTAGGTGAGACTACTACCTCTACTAACACCTCATATGAGGAAGAGGATATAGAATCTGCACCAGAATACACAGGTACTGTGAATGAATCAGTCTTGCAATCAAACTTGATTGAAATAACAGCAGACTTGACAAGTTCTCTTGAGACTATTGGAACATTACAGTCCCAAATAGCACAAAAGAACAGTCAAATATCATCATTGCAAAATGAGATAACTGTTTTGGAAAACCAAGTAATAGATGTTACACCATACACAAATCAGATAGAAGCGTTGACCGCAGAGCGTGATCAATGGAAACAAACTGCTGAAAATTGGTATGCTATAGCATTAGAACAGGTCAGAATAATGGTTGAGGTCTTAGGACTTTAATCAATTCTTTTTTTATTTTAATCTCCAACCATGATCATCTACTTCTATAGTATAATAATATGGCATGTCTCCATATAACCCACCGAATCCATCATCATTATAGATAACTCTTAACATCTCTTTGTCCAACTCTTCAATTTCAAATGTGTTTTCTTTGAATGGATTTAAGTTAGGGTACATCAAACTCGGAAGATTATTTCTTGAATTAGTGTCTTCAATATAATGTCCTATGCCTAATGCATGACCAAACTCATGCATTATTATCCTGTTTATTGTGTCAGAGGGTAGGTCTTTATGCTTAAGTTCTAATGAAATATCACTGTTATCCTCGCAACCTATACATAATGATATGTGTGGGTTGACTTCAGGTGATTTTAAATATGTCATAACGTAAGACCACTTGTGCCATGACTTTGAGAAGTCAAATCCTGTCCAACCAAGTGCTTTCTTATTGGGCGTTCCTTCATCTTTACCTGTATTGTATTCACGAAATTCCATAAAAATATTACACTCTCTAAAATCTTCTGGTGTCTTATCAAAATGCTCTTCATATTCATAATAAAAAATTGGCATGTACCAATCACCATCAGAGTATTGTTTCATTTCATTCTGCCAAATTAAAACAGAGTCGGCAGTCATTTTAAATACCTCTTCGTGAAATCTGTCTTGAATTATAGGTTCAGGTTCCATTATACATACACTTGGATTATCAGGATGAGCAAACCGTAGTATCTCAAATCTGTCCTCTCCATAAGCATTGTCTCCAACACTGAGAACAAAGAATAATATTAATGTAGATGCTAGAATTAACCACACTGTTTTTTCAATCCTATCCATAAGAATACCATGCCTACCTAAATAAAAAGATTTATATTACACCTGTGTGTTGTTGAGTGTATGGGTGGAAAGATTACAGCAAAGTATGATGGAGCTTGCAAATTCTGTGGTGAAGAGTGGGTAGTAGGCGACGATCTATACTATCAAAAAAATCCAAAGGCAATTTGTTCAGACGAAACTTGTTTCAAACAACAGGGAGGAACAGTTAGAGCATTTGCATTTAACAAGAAGGATGATGTGATTGTTACAAAGATACCAGATATAGATGTTGGTGACAGCGTTAAGCAGGTAGCAGAAATACTACAACAATATGTAGTGGTTGCACACCATTTAACAAAATCAATGTATCCTGAATTGGATGTAAACACACACACATTTGGACAGATCCGTTCTAAAATAATAGATCAACTACAATACGCAACATTTTTATCACGTACTGTTGAGGATTAGGATATTTTGCAGAGTCAGAAGCAATCATTAGTGGAATCTATAACTAATGTAGGTACAGGTGCTTTGATAGCGTTTGTTTTGAACCTTTATTTTTTACCATATTTTATAGATGATATTGCAAACCAAGTTATGGCAACTGCATTACTAATAAGTGCTATCTATACAGCAGTTTCTATAGTAAGAAGTTATATTTTCAGAAGATGTTTTAATAAAATCCAAGAAAAAGATAAGGTTTATATTAGAACTACTCCCATATAATATAATGAACGTGAGTGAAGTTTTAGATTCTAGCCAATCTCAATTTGAAGATTCTGAACAACTACATGTTGGTGACAAAATCACTATTCAAAAATTCAATGTCAAATTTGTTGAAAGTGTTGGAGCTAACGTAGCAGAAATCAAAACTACTGATGGGGCAAGACATTCATTTGGTAAGACCGTTGTTGGTCAAGCCAAGAGTCCTTGGTGGAATGAGAAGTTAGAACTCTGCTTACAGAAAGATGCATCAGACGGTCTTGATGCTTGGGTTATCGAAAAGACAGCCGAAGGAACAGGAAGACCAATGGTAGCACTATCAGCTTACCCTCCAAGGTCTAAAAAGACTACGGAAGACTAAGCCTTTTTCTTTTTTTAGCAAGGTTTATATTTAGCAACGTTAAGAATATTATATGAGGATAGTTTTCACAACCAAAAATTTAGACAGAAAATTATATGAAAAACTTATTCTTAAATATATTTATGAACACTATTACTATACAGATTACATCAGATATATGGAACAAGACAAGTGGGTTATAGAAATAAAACCAACCACTGATTACGAAGGCTCTTATTCAAATGATCCAAGATTTGAAGAGTTAGATTTCAGTATTCCACATGGAATTACAGGTAAAGGAAACATAGTTTGTTTTGTAACAGATAGTAAGAACAGTCTTATCATGCTTCAAAACATGTCAGTAATCTGTCATGAATTAGCACACATGATACTACAAATTTATTACCCAGACAAGATTGTGAAAATGAGACACAATGATTTTCATGGTAGAGCAGGAGACAGTAGAAAGTTTTTCAGTTCTGAAGTACATGACAGAGTGGCAGAAGGTAGGGTAAGACAGTTTGAATACAAGTTATCAAGGTGGCGTAAACTAAAATTTATAGGCGTTGACATTGAAGACTTGTGTAACACGAGGCAGATGTGTAATTTTGGTACTAAATAATCATGGCATCCAAACAGTGTAATAAATGTGGTAAAAGAGGTCTCACATGGGACAAAGAATTTCATAAGTTAACAAACAAGTGGAAGTTGGAAAGTCATAGAAGGGCTGACGGTAAGTGGTGTAATAAACCACCAGAAAAAGTAATGCCAACACGTAATAAAGAAATAATTTTATGTGAACTATGTACTGGTTCAAGTTTTGGTTTATGCAGAAGCAGAGATGAGCACAGACAGCACAAGATAATATATCATCCTAATAATGAGGTCTTAACAGAGTTGGATTGGCATATGAAAATGTCACCACATACAAAACCACATGAAAATTGGTCATGTGATCCACACTACGAGAAATATATACATGTTGGGGACAAAAACTAACATTTATATTTGAGTATAATATGAGATAACTATGTTCTGTATAAGAAAAACAATAGAACTTCCAAAGAAAGATTCACTGATGCAACTCAGACCATTGGGAGACATTCATCTTGGAAATGTAGGATGTGATGTTGATAAATTTATGGAGCAGGTAAATTTCATAGCAGATCGTGAAGAGTATTTTACTTGTGGAATGGGAGATTATATAGATAATGTTCTGGCTTATGCCGGTGGTGTTGTTGACAAACGATGGAATCCTGAGACTATTGATAGAAGAATGATAACTACAGAAGAACAAACAGACTTTTTAACAGAGGCATGGAAACCATTAATAAACAAGACAACAGGCATGCATGCAGGAAATCATGAGTGGAAAACAATTAACCAAAGAAGATTCATTAAAGATTTTTGTGAACCATTAAACTTACCATACTTGGGGAGATTAGCATATCAAAGTTTAACATTTACACATAAAGGAAAAGAGATTAGGAACTTTTTAATTTTGTCAATGCATGGAGGCTACTCTGGTATGGCAGCAGGTGGAGCAGTAAATAGAATGAAAGCAATTACAGGAGACTTTGATTGTGATGTAGTTCTTATGGGTCATAATCATGACACATGGGTGAGACCAATAGTCAGAACAGGTTATGATAGAAAACATAATGTCCCAACAGAGAAGAAAGTATTGATGGGAAACACAGGAACATTCCTTAGAGGCTATGAAAAAGGAGTGGATTCATACGTAGAAATCAATCCAAAGGAAGCCAAACGAGTAGGAACAATCACAGTTACATTTGATCCTTACAACGGAGACATCTTCGGACATGACTAGACCTTTTAAACTTTTAAAATCAGAATCTATACAAGATTTGGATTGTGAAAATGAAAAAAACTTACCAGAAAACTCTCTTAGATACAAAATTTACAAACTTGTTAATGCTGAACCAATTACTTTGAATGAAATAAGAATCGCAATAAATTCTGGTGGTACAAGAAGATACTATGAAAAAACTCTTACGGAGATGACAAACGACGGACATATAAATCGTAAGAGGTGTCGGTGTGGACAGGGCTATCTTTATTTTAAAAAATAATTATTTATATTTCTTTTTAAATACAAAAGATTAAATAGGGCATTAGATTAAAGGTCTTATGTTTATCAAGATTTCATGGAAAAACAGTAAAGGCGAGACGCTTAATGCATATGTTGAGTCAACTAAAGTTCAGGGATTTATAAATACATTCGTGGAGAGGGATGTAGAACCATCATTAACCATGCCAGAATCAGTAGTAAAGAATCAATTAATTCTTACTCACTCTTAATTTTTTTTCAATACGTTTATATTTGACAACATATATTGTATTATATGCAATTTAATGTTGGAGTAAAATCAATTTCTATAAGTGCCCATGCAAAAGAGGTGTTTGAAGAGCTTGAAAAGATACGACCTAAACACATATCATTTAGCTTGATGCTAGCAATAGCTGCAGATGAGTATGTAAAACAAAACAGAAAAGGTCTAGTAAAAATTGATGATTTTGTTTCAGAAGAAAATACAAAAGTCCCACCAAAGTTTGAAGATGACATCCAAAAATGGATTTCATACATTCAACAACTAAACAGTTCTGATTTTAAAGAGGTTCAAGCAAGGCTTTTACAGATACAAAACATTACAGATGATAGGTGTAGAATTTGATGGGTTACACAAAGTCAGCTGTGGAAGATGTGTTTTTTAATGAAGTTGGAGATGGTATATTACAGAAAAAAAAGTATGCTGATATAATAGATGCTTTAAGACCAGACAGCACATTTACTTTGAATGTTATGAATGATAACATTTTTGAGTATTTTACCATGGAGAAAGAAGGATTCAAAGACATGATAAAGAAGTCTATTTTTAAATCACTTCACTCAAAACATGGAAGTAAATTTGATGTAAAGCACACATTCAGAAACATAAAAATTAATATTGTGTGTGATGATGTGATTAAAATGCATGATTTAAATGCGAGGGAGCATGAACAGGCTATTGTTACATTTGATTGCGAGATAATAGCAGTAGAAAGAGAGAAAACCTATGTAAAAAAATGTGTTGGAACATGTCCTGTTTGTTACAAATCTGAGGATATTATTGCAGACTATGACAGAGACATCGAACATAATTTTTGTTCAAATCTGAGGTGTAAGAGGTCAAAATTACAGATAAGTAAGACAGGGTTAGAGACTGACAATATACAATACATTTATTTACAAGAAATGTTAGCCGACTCGATAAAAAGTTCTCCTGTCATAATGAGAGGTGTTGCACTTAACGAACTTTCAGGAAGACTACACGTTGGGCAAAAAAAGAGAGTTGTTGGATTATACAAATCTGTCATAAATAGTAAATCAAAAGATAATAATATTAATGAAATAGTCATAGAAATAGTTTCAGCAGGCGATTTGGAAGATACTGCACCAAAAACATTATCCTCTGAAGACTTGGAGCGCTTAATGTCAGAATCAAAAAATGACAATTTTATAGATAAAATAATTACAAGTTTTGCACCTATTGTCATAGGATACAACGATATTAAGTTTTCAATACTTTTGATGTTGGTGGGAGGCTTCTCACAAACAAAAAGAAGCGATATTAACATATTACTTGTTGGTGATCCTTCATTGGCTAAATCAGAATTATTAAAAGAGTGTTCAAAAGTATCTTCAAAAGCAATGTATACATCTGGTAAAGGCTCATCTGCAGCAGGATTAACTATTGGTTTAGTAAAGATGGATAATGGTAATTTTGTTGCACAGGCAGGTGTGTTGCCACTATGTGATGGTGGACATGCATGTATAGACGAGTTTGATAAAATGAATCCAAACGATAGAAGTTCAATGCATGAAGGAATGGAGCAACAGACGGTTTCTATAGCTAAAGCCGGTTTTAGAATGACGTTGGAAGCAAAGACAGCAATTTTAGCTGCAGCAAATCCAAAATATGGTAAGTATGATAGCTCTATGTCATTAATTGATAATATAGACATACCAGTTCCACTGGTTTCTAGATTTGATTTAATTTGGTTATTAAGGGATACAGTAAATATAGTTGAAGATGACAAAAAAGCAAACCACGTATTAGACACATTTACAGGTCATAATGCAGAAGACGATGCATATTTAGATAGAAAAAAACTTTCTTCATACTTAAGCCATGTTAGAAAGTTAGAACCAATAATAACAGATGACGCAAAAAAACGTTTGGTTGTAATGTATAGAAACATGCGTTCGTTATCGACAAGAGATGATTCACTGGCAGTTGGTGTTAGACAGTTAGAAGCACTTGCTAGAATGTCAACAGCATACGCTAAGTTATTGTTTAAGGACACTGTTGAGGTTGATGACGTTATCATTGTAGAGAATCTATTAAAGCGAATGTTCGGTTCATTGGGCTTAGAAATGGACTCAGGGTTTAGTCAAACTTCACTATTAATAGGAAAGAAAGAATCAAAAGAACAAACTGCAAATAGAGTGTGGAAGGAATGTGAAGATAGTGATGGATTGGTGAAATATAACAAGTTTATTGTAAAATTAGCAGACAGTGATGGGTTTGATGATGCAACGTCTAAAGTATTGTTTGCAAAATGGGAATCATCATGTTTAATAAAACAGAAAGGGGATGGAATATGGCAAAAAAATTAAAGGACAAGGTTTTTATTGACAAGAAACCTGAAGAAGATATGGAAAACGACTGTTCACAAAATCCTGAAAGGCAGGTAGGATTATTAGAGGAAGAATTAGATTTATCAGTTGATCAATTAGAGGGTGTAGGAGCAGTTACTAAAAAGAAACTAGAAACATTTGGAGTTAAAAACATTGTAGACATATGTGTTCGTGGTGGTAAAGAACTTCAACAAATAACAGGCGTTGATAAAGCAAAAACCAATAATTGGGTTTTTCAGTGTCAGAAAATTTTAGAAGACAGGGATTTGATTAGAAAATCAGACATGAGTGTAAATGAATTAATGACATATCAACAAAACTATCCACGGTTGGCTACTAAGTGTGATGAAGTAGACGAATTGTTTGGTGGTGGAGTTATACCAGAAGCTGTTTATGAAGTATATGGTGAGTTTGGTTCAGGCAAAACACAGTTTTGTTTAACGCTAACTGCAGAAGCATTAGCAAAGGACATGAATGTTATTTGGCTTGACTGTGAGGATACTTTTAGACCTACAAGACTTAAAGAAATATTACTAGCAAGAGAATTATTGACAGAGGATGACGTTGAATCAAAGTTAAACCGGATGAAATACTTCCACACACCAAACTCAGAACAATTAATGGGAACTGTTAACTCATTATCTGAAATGATGTGGGAAACAAAGCCTAGATTATTAGTATTAGATGGTGCCATAGGACAGTTTAGAGAGGAATACTTGGGTAGAGGAACACTCGCTGAGCGTCAAAACCAAATAGCAAGATTAATGACACATATTAAAAACATTTCTTATTATTTTAGATGTACTGTGGTATTCACAAATCAAGTACAGAGTGATCCTGCAGTTATGTTTGGCGATCCAATAAAACCAATAGGTGGTAATATTGTTGGTCACGCTAGTACATATAGGGTTTATTTCAAAAAATCTGGTAAGAAGAGGCTTGCTAGAATGATAGATAGTCCTGAACATGCAATGAAAGATGCATCATACTGTCTTAATCAAAAAGGTATAGATAACGTAGAAGAATAGGGGGGGCTAGATTTCGGTCATAACCAAAACCGAACAGAGATTGTTGTCTCGCATTGATGCCCAACCTTTAATAATCATTTACTTATAATTTATATATGAACAATAGACAGAGAATGAGAGCTTCGAATAGAAAGGCTGTTCTATGGTTGCTTAAAAATGGATATGATGAGATATGGTTAAAACCACATACAAAGCGTGCAGATTTAGTTTATACTGTTGGTGAGTGGTATAGAGCATTAGATCTTTGGAATCTTTTTGATGGTATTTGTTTTGATAAAGATGAAAATATAATAATGCTTCAAATAAAGACAAATGCTTGGGCAAAAGAAGCACCATTAAAATCATTTGTAGACAGTCATAAAAACATCATTGTGTTATCAATCAATGTTAAAAAAATGAAAGATAGTAAGTGGGTCGTTTACACACGAGAATACAAACAGTAATATAGTAAGGTGTCATTACAATATTATGCATAAGGATTCAAAAGGTAATTTTATTGGAGTTGGCGAAGACAGTGCAGTTGAAATTATCAAAGAAATGTATCCTAAAAGTGATATAAAACGACAAGTTAAATTAACATCTTTATTGGGTCAGGAGTGGGTTGATGACTTAGGAGAGATACAAAGAAAAGAAACGTTAGATATAGTTATTTACGAAGACCCAATTATAGTAGTTAGAGTTCAAGACCATCATCATACAGGAGTCATAACTGCTGCACGAGATGTGATTCAGAAGGCTACACTAGAATGGAATGACTGCATAGTTGTTGACCTATTTCACTATGAATGTAAACACCTAATGAAAGAGAGGGTTAATAGCGAAAGCCGGAAAGAAATTTTATTGGCTTTTAGATCGGAAGGTGTGGTGCCTAACCTTTGAAATTATGGCTAAAGTCACGGTTATAATTGGAATACATTCTAGCAAATCAACACCATAAAGCAAAAAGTCGGTTATTGGATGATACCCAAACAAGCCCACACTTCCATCAAAAAAACACTCAGCTGCGGAAATCGTATGTGGTATCTGCAAGTACAAAATAATGGCTGTCACGGCTAGGCTCTCAGTTATATGTCTTTCATACCAGTCGAAGAACCCCATGAAACTAATAGAAATCCTTAATATATGAGTGTTTCTAAGTAATATGATGGCAGGATTAAGGTTTGATTTTAGAGCTAGAAGAGACGATAATAGAGGTATCTATTATGGTGAAACTAAAAGGGCATTAGTCTATTTAGGCATGCATGAATCTATGGATGATATTATGAAGACCATAAATCATGAAACATACCATCATTGTTTTGCTGAATTGGAAGAAGCTGATGATATGGATGAAGATCAAGAAGAACGAGTGATATATTGTATGCAGTGGGCTGTATACGACTTAGTGTAAAACTATTTTCTTTTTAATAACAATTTCAGCAGCACGTACTTTTCTTGACCTAAGAGATTGCGTCTTTCTTCGTCTATCTATTCTTGATTTGCAGTTTTGTGGATCACAATAATATTGACCAACACTTTTAGAGTTTGTTTCTATTTCTCTTATAATAGACCCACAACCAATACATCTCCACTCTTTCGGTCTTGTAAGGTGTGTTCTACAATATTTGCAAAACCTATACGCTTTATACTGCCTGCTTTTTTCTAGTTTCTTGGCTTCAAAATCAGTTAAATCTCTATCACAGTTTATTTCAGCACATTTTGTTTGTACAGGAATATGGTTCCATTGATTTGATTCCCCCTTTATAAAACTTTTACCCATCAATACCATCTCTCTTTATCTGCCTCTGTACTTCTTTCTTGACTGATTCATAGCAAGGCTTACACAAGTCTAATTCATCAATCTTTTCAGAGACATTCTCTGTTGCTAAACATATATTACAAAGCATATTAACCATTATAATTCACCTAATATAAGCGTTGCTTTAGTAGTGTACAA
>VTLG01008897.1_pt1 | contig 21036 bp, 28 predicted proteins | sample 4694571 | NCBI WGS metagenome assembly VTLG01 (sample SAMN12604809, study PRJNA352737) | marine metagenome | biome: ENVO:00000447; feature: ENVO:00000209|ENVO:00000569|ENVO:01000036; material: ENVO:00002151; isolation source: viral sequences binned using virsorter ... | reverse complement strand
TGTACTCCTGACCTATACATGCAAGAATTTAGATTTCAAGGGGCTGAATTGCGTATGTGGAAACACAAGTTTTTAGCAAGACTCAACGAATATTACGAAATGTTACGTGAACCTAAAATAGATACAACAGAATTATTAAAAGAATTTGAGGAGGACAAACCATGAGAGAAGCAGGTACAATAAGAGAAAGACTCTATCAGGCGTTGATTAAAAAATACGTCGCGGAACAGGAAGACGCACTGGTAAAGATCGATGCTTTGATGATGAATCATACGGTCATGCCTGATCATGTGAACATAACAGGCCAAATAGATAAATTATTGGCTAGAGTTGCGTTTGCAGCGGAGAAGATGGCCACATTGAGGCGATATTACGGCACAAACTAGTCATAAATGTGTCTTAAATAAGGCACAACGTTTTACACATAGTACTAAAAGCTATGAAATAGATTTAAAAATTTTTTTATTTCAAATAGAGCGTAAAACGTAAAAAGTGATGATTTATGTTGGTATTACTAGCTAAATGTACGACGTTTTACAAATTTGTAAAACGTATAAAACGTCGTAAAGTGAAATAAGTGAGCAATACCAAGGGGTGTATGGGGTACACGGACCATTTTTGAGAATTTTTTAAGTAGTTTTGTCACTTTTGCTACTATATACAGGGGGCTATGAAGAGGAAGAAGTCAAAATATAAACATCTGAGTATTAATAAGAAGAAGTATTACTTCTATAAAATTAAGTGGCTTGACATCACTGCGGATGGTGGGCATGCTACAGCTGATGAGTTCGATAAGTTCGAATGCTCTAAGATGGTCACGTTTGCATACATCTATAAACGGACGAAGAGATTCATTTGGACTTTTGCTAGCTATGACTCGAAGGATGAGGCATATAGTGATAGGAACGTCTTCCCTACAGGGGTCATAACTGAATTAAGGAGAATTAATGTGGAATCCAAATAATGTTATGTTGATTGGGTGGACGGTGGTAATGCTGGCTCTGGCTTATTGTCTTTGGATGAATTGGTATTAGATGTCTGATTGGCAGAGGTATTTTTTAACTCTTTTTGTTTTTTCTCTTTTTTGGTTTTTGATGGTTTTTGGTCCAATAATGGTTTCTCGGGGGTAACGTTTAAAATTGGTGCATAGTCGTCTAAAATTTGTTTCATTTTGTTTTCTAGTTCTTGTTCTGACATATCTTCTAGTTTCCCATGTTTTATTATTTTTCGTTCTATGTATAGTCCTCCTGCTTTGCCTCGATTCGTCTCAGCGTTTACAGCAGCAGAAAACGAGTTCTTCTTTAGAGCTGCTTCACGAAGACGAGCCAGTTCAGCCAGGTGTGTATCATAAGTAATTTCATGCTTCTTGATTCTCTCTTCTCTAAGAGAGCCAACGTATTGGACGACGAGTGGACTGAGTCTAGGATTCATGAGCTCTGATCCTTCTTGTCTAGCTCTAGTTTTGCTGTAGCCAGCAGCGATAGCTGCCTCGGATTGAGTCATAGGTCCATCAGGCCCACCGAATACTATAAACTCGGCGAATCTCATTTGCATTTCAGTTAATCTTTTAGGAACTCCCATATTTGACAATTTAGGGTAACAATGATAAAAAGTCAATATGTCAGATACAGACTGGAAGAAGAAATGTCAGGAGCTACAAAACGAGATGATTCTCATCAAGGGAATCACAGTACATAATTCTCCTGAGATGAGAGAAGCAAAGAAAAAGATAAAAGAACTTGAAGAGAGTCTTGCCAATGCGTTGGAAGTTAATGAGTCACATCAGAAATTAAATGGAAGATTGCAAGAACAGTTGACAGAGACCGAAGAAGATAATAAAAAGCTGGCGCAACAGATTGACGATTCAGTTAATCGTATGAGGAAAGCAGGCGTGATTTAATGAGAGTTAAAGATCTACAACAATATTTATCAAATTTTACTGCAGCGAATGAAGCAGGCACTCGACAGGGAAATGCTATTTCTAATGCAATTTTATTTGTTGAAGTGAATGGATTCTTACATGAGATCAAACGAATGGAAGTACATGAGCACGCTGTTCCTTATCTGGGTCACACGGGTTCTAGTCATAGACTTGTGCTGAAAACTGAGAGAAAATCCAAACTTATTATTCCTACAAAGCTCAAAGATGACTACTGATGTTCCCTCAAAAAACAGATGGGTCCAGAAGCTAAATTATATAAAAAACTTAAGACCAAATCTCCAAGAATTATATGGACAAGGATTGAAAACCTTAGCTTACTTGGGTGCCCTGATCTATTGGGGTATACTAATTCTGGGCACTTTTTCACTCTTGAATTAAAAGTTACTCGAGGTAATAAACTCAAATTTTCACCACACCAAATTGCGTTCCATGTAGCGCATCCACACAATACTTTTATCTTAGCCGAGGCCCTCGGTCCGAGGCTCGTGAAACTTTTTCCAGGATCACGGATCAAGGAGCTTGTGGCTTGTGGCTTTAAGCTTGAGGCTTGTAGCTTGGGGCTTGAGGCTTGCGTCTCTTATCTCGACCAGGTTGGTTCGAAAGCTTGAGGCTTGGAGCTTGTGGCCTGTATCCATTGGCCCTGGCCCATGCTTCATGGATCTGGTAAATGAGTTTAGTGTTTGGGGTATGTGACATGTTTAACTTCTGGATCCCAGCAGCGTCGACAGCTGCCGCATTGATTGCCTTGCTTGGATGCAGGACAGTTACCACCTTGATCCACAACCGTGGACCAATGAGTCCAGGCCTGACCAGGTGCGGTGTTGTTTTTTGCATTCGATAATCGTATGACTAAATTCTTAGGGTATGAGCCCAGCGGCAGGTACTTGCGCTCCTGAGTCGGTAGCCAGTGCATGGTCCCTGGTGTGTTATTACAAACTTCAAAAATTTTTTTAAGATGCGCAACTGACTGGATGTCTCCAGAGTCATGCCACCTGAAATGCTTCTTGCCTTTTACTAGTACTGTCATGGCCTCGGTCCAGCGCGGGTGCATTAAGCTCTTCAGGCGCCTTCGCAAGGCTTGTTGTACATTGCTGAAGTTATAACGGCCTTTCAGGGCGTAGCATCCATGGCACGGGGTCCCTTCAATCAGGGCCAGCTTGGCGCCAGTCTGACAGGCTGCGGCTGGCAGGTTATAGCTGCCTTCAGGCATCTTGCCTGGCTTGCTCAGTCCTCCTGTTATTTCTTTTGCTTCTTTCTTTAACATCATATCTTATACCTTTCAATTGTGTCAGGCTTGTGGCTTGACGCTTTTAGCTTTTATCTTTTTTTTATTTTGCCCAGGGCGCCTGCGGCGCCCCGAGCTGAAGATCTACTTCTTCTTCTTAGAAGCTAAATCTTTATTGATTTTGTGTACGGCATAATTAGCGCCGAACATAAAACCAAGCCAAAGGAGCCTACGCTCCTCAGGTAAACTGTGCCCCTGTACGAACTCGTGGAATTCCTTCTCAGTCTTGAAGGTCCTGAACAGCCCGTGGGGTTGATAACGTGAAGCCATAATCCCACATTATCCCATCCTTCAGGCCCTGTCAAGTCCTTTGATGCTTGCGGCTTGAAGCTTGTGGCTTGTTGCTCGTCCCCGCTGTGATCACTTGCTTGATGCTTGGAGCTTGAAGCTCGATCCGCGGTCCGAATCTCTTCCAGGATTTCCCCATTAGGTTGAGCTCTAACAGCAGCGTGGACCATTGGCCCACGCTACAGTTTTTAACAGTTAAGGTTACGCGTTTAGTCAAGCAGCACCATGTATTCTTTAGCAAAGTACTGTCTGAAAAAATTGATCCCATTGCGCACGACTTGCCATCCATCCTGGTTATCACTGAAGCCAGGCTTTTGGTTCGTTAATTTGTCGATGGCTTCCATCTCATGATTTTTATACATTGTGTAATCATAAACCGACGCCGCGAAGGCAGGCAGTTCAATGGACTCACCGCTGAACGGGTTCGTTCTTTTTACCATAGCTGTCGAATGAGTCTTAATCTCAAACGGCAGTTTCATTTTTTTATTGTTATAGTTTATTGTTGTCATAATTCTTATCCTACTAAATCCTTCATCAATTGTCAAGCTTGTGGCTTGAAGCTCGTGGGCCGCGGGCCCACTTTAGAATGATTCTAAAGTGGCCAAGCCGCTTTCCAGACCGAAGTCCTTGCCACGCTTTCGCGTGAAAGCTCGACACTTGACCCCAGATCCACCAACGCGCGTTTGGCCCTATGGAAAGTGGATCTGGGCTCAAGTTTGGCCAAGTCAGATCTGACATTGACGAACTTAATCTAATTTAAACTAGGTTTAAATCCCCAACTTGACCCCAGATCCATTGAGCCCGCGCGTCCGCAGACTAGTACAATTATTTCAACCCAATAGATCTGGGCTCAAGTTTGGCCAAGTGAGACCAAATACAGCAATGGTGGTAAACTACCCAAACCGTCTTGCCCTATTTGAACATCATTTAACATTAGTCAGATGCCCACTTGACCCCAGATCCATCGTAGCCGCACCGCACTTTTGTGCTGGTTAACCAATGGATCTGAGCTCAAAGGCGCGCTCAATTAATAGTATGTGAATAATAATAATAGTCACGCGCCTTTTGGCCTTTGCTTATCATCGAGCCAGTGGAGCTCTATCTTCAGCAAATTCTATAATCCAGTTCCTTTCATTCCAAAGTAAGATAATAATGGAATAAGTATTAAACCAGCTAGAACTATTACTCTTAATTCTATTGGTGCATTCCAAAATATCTCTAATATTTCTATCATATGTTATCCTATTTAATGGTTGACACGAGATATGTCAAGTGATAAAAATTGTTTTTTAACAATTAACAGAAAGGCAAAAATGACTAAAAGAGTAATGTGGTGGAACTTACCAATAGAAGAAGTTGAAGAACTAGCACGAGAAAATAAATTAAAGACTATGACTTGTGTTGAATATGATGATACAAATAAAGAAGAAAGTGAGGAAGAAAATAATGAGTAGAATAAGACTAAATCAAGAGTATCGTAATAAGATCGCAAATCGTATGCGAGTACATCTTGAAGCTGAGAACACGCAAGAAAAAGAAGCATATCTAAAAGCAAGGGAAGAAATAAAACCTTTGCAAGATATAACTTGGAAACTTGCTGAACAAATAGTGAGCCGACACTATACTCCAGAAGATATTAAAATGGCATATCATCTACAAAACAAGTTTGAAAATGTGGACACTATTGCGAAAGATAGTTGCTTCCATTTTGGCTATCAAGGTCAAGTAGAGGATAGAGATCAAAACGACAAACCAATTATGAAAGATAAATATATTGAAAGTCATTTTGATTTTAAACTTGACGGCAATATTAATGGTGAGGAACACAACAAGTCGCAAGACTTTGGTTATGCCTATTTTAGAGATGAACTCAAAAATAGAGAGGGTTGCAATCCAGATATTAATATTGAACAACAAGGTAATCAATCTAATCCACATTGGACAAAAATGAAAGATGCTAATGACAAATATCTTGGGACTAATGGTGGAAGTGGAAATGAAACCTCTTACGCAAGAGAGTGGAACAATGATTATGTTTTAGATTTGATTGGTCGTGAGTATTGTAGAGATAGATCAATCGCTTGTAAAAAAGAGGAATATGATACTCTTATGTTTTGGCAATCTAAAAAAGGTCAGTTAATAACTTGTCATCAAAAATGGATTGAGAGTGTTTTAAATCAAATGAAAGAAATTAAATTGGGTTTAAAAGGTTATAGATATTTAGACGAAGCGATTGAGTTATGTACTGAACTTGGTTTATCAGTTAATGACGCAGAAATAATTAGAACTAATAGTACAGGTCTAGTTATTTACAATCCGAAAAATCTTGCTGATAGAATAAAAGGTATGAAGAATAAATCTATTTCAAGAGAACAAAAAATAGCTTTGCGTAAAGCCTACAATCAACAACAATCATAAAAATAAGTCTTGACTTCTTATGTTATATCCCTTAAATTGAGGGATATAACAGAAAGGTAAAACAATGAACACAAAAGAAATAATACAATTCGTTCAAGATAATGACGAGTTTTTAATTACTTACTATGCTAAAAAGTATGGAAAGATAATTACTAGACGAGGAACTTGGACAAAACCAAACACAGATGTAAAAGGCAAACACATCACAATTAATGGAGATGAGTGCTTTTTCTATTGGGATATAAATGCCGAGCCAAATAAAAATGGCAATCAATGGAGAAGAGCAACTAATCCAACAAGATGTGAGGTAGCTTAATGACCACAAAAGAAATAAAACATTTGCCTAACTATCTACAGCCGAAAATACTTTCGGCTGTGGCTTACATTCATTCTGCTAATCCAGATGTGGACAAAGCAGTTGAAAGAATAAATCAACTTCACAAAAGGTTAACACCTAAAGAAATAATGTGGGTTATGAGTTTATTAACTTTCGAAAAACTCTTGGATATTGTTAGAGATAGTAAAGAGTTTGTTGAATATACAACAACAATGAAAGATAGGACGATACAATGAGCCAACTTACATATTGCCAAGGTCCTAAGTGTCATACTTATAATACCAAAGATAGAAAGAAAGGACCGAAAGGAAATAAAAGAAATGAAACAAGAAGAAGATCTTCATTCTATTATCTTGGTGGCAATGCGTGTTCAATGAACTGTCAAGATGATTGGTTTAGAAAGTTCGGCGAACAAGCTGTCAATCACTTCGGTAGAATACATCAGCCAAGAATATTAACGCAAGATAATGCGTGGGCTAATAGACGTAGTTACAATTTGGGGAATAGCCCCGATACATTCTATGCTTATAATCATTTGACCGAGGAACGCAGACCAATAACCGAACAACAATACAACGACGATACAAACATTACCGAAGACGGTAGATTAATCCCCTAACTGTTAACCGCGAGCCGCCTTGCGGCTCGCCGGTGGGCCCACCCACCCCCCTTAAAAGAAAAGGGGTCCCACTGCTTTTTACTTTAGTGCTTGATTTAGAGAGGCAGGGGGGTTAAAAACATTTTGGTACCATATGGACTTAAATACTGTAAATATTTCAAAATTACCTGCAGATGTCCGAAGGACCTTTAGACAGCTTCAAGTGCTGCATGCAGAAAAAAAGATACAGAATAAAGCGAAAACTGATTTTTTATCTTTTGTGAAATGTATGTGGCCTGAATTTATTGAGGGGTCCCATCACAGGCACGTTGCAGAAAAATTTAATAAATTAGCTACGGGAGAGTTAAAGCGGCTAATTATTAATATGCCACCCCGTCATACAAAATCAGAATTTGCATCTTATTTACTTCCTGCGTGGATGGTGGGCCGTAATCCAAAATTAAAAATCATTCAAGCAACCCACACAGGAGAACTTGCCATTAAGTTTGGTCGTAAGGCCAAGCACTTAATCGATAGTGAAGAATATCAAAAAATTTTTGAAACTAGATTACAAGAAGATTCTAAAGCCGCGGGCCGTTGGGAAACAGCACAAGGCGGCGAATACTTTGCTGCGGGTGTCGGCGGAGCGATCACGGGCCGTGGTGCGGACTTACTGATCATTGATGACCCGCATTCGGAACAAGATGCAATGTCCGAAGCTTCATTAGAAAATGCGTATGAGTGGTACACGTCAGGTCCACGTCAACGTTTGCAGCCTGGTGCAAGTATCGTGTTGGTTATGACAAGATGGTCGACTAAAGATTTAACCGCCATGTTGTTAAAACAACAAAAGGAAGTCAAAGGGGATCAATGGGACGTGATTGAATTTCCAGCACTCATGGACCACGGACCAGTGTGGCCTGAATATTGGAACCAGGAGGAGTTGGAAAAAGTTAAAGCAACCCTACCCGTTAAAAAATGGAACGCGCAATGGATGCAACAACCCACATCAGAAGAAGGAGCGCTCATTAAACGAGAATGGTGGCGTCCTTATAAGGATGATTATATTCCTGCGCTTCAACACGTCATTCAATCTTATGATACGGCTTTTCTTAAAAAAGAATCTGCGGATTTTAGTGCCATTACGACTTGGGGACTTTTTTATCCTGACCAGGATAGCCCTTTAAATCTCATTTTACTCGATGCGGTTAAAGGAAGGTATGAATTCCCCGAATTAAGACGTCGAGCGTTACAACAGTATAAATATTGGCAACCCGAGACGGTCATTATTGAAGCTAAGGCTTCTGGGCTGCCTCTAACCTATGAATTAAGACAAATGGATATCCCTGTTATTAACTTTACTCCAAGCAAAGGAAATGATAAGCATGTAAGAGTTAATTCAGTTGCACCGCTTTTCGAATCTGGGATGATATGGGCGCCAGATCAGAAATTTGCAGAAGAGGTCATCGAAGAGTGCGCTGCGTTCCCTCACGGGGATCATGACGACTTGGTCGATTCCATGACTCAAGCTGTCATGCGCTTCAGACAAGGTGGTTTAATTAAACATCCTGAAGATTATATTGATCCAAAAACATCGCCCAGAAAACATGAGTATTATTAATGGCATACGCTAAAATATTACAAAAACTACTTCAAGAATTTTTCTTAATCAGGGGCCGTGCTCCAATTTCCGCGACCGAATGGTCCAAGCTGAGAAGAAAAGCGATGGAACTGGCGCGAAGAGAAGGGGGAGACCCAATTACAGGCCCAAGAACCCCGACTATAAATACAAAAATAGACCCACACCCTCAACTTCCTTTCGATACATCGAAAGATTTACCCACAACGGGTATTTTACAACAAAGAGGCAACATTATTCCGTTTCCAAAAGGTCGAAGAACCACTCCCGCTGTTAAAGCGATGATGCAAAAAGGCGATCTTCAGGTCGGAACAGCGCCAAAAACGCTTCCCGAGACATTAAAAACGAAAAAAGACCGTCATATTCGCTTAAGAGACTCCGAAGAAGACCTTGCGCGTATAAGAAGGGAAAATAAAGAGGCTGTGGAGCGATTTAACAAAAAATGGGGAAGACCCGACGAGAGAAAAACCGTCGAAGATTTCAGAGATGAGGGCGATTGGGACCCATCAGGCATGGCCGAAGGCGGAATTGCGCCTTTAGTGGGAGAACCGAGCTATGCGGCTGATTTTTACGATGATCGAACGCCGATGAAAAAAGGAAAAAAGGCAAAAAAGAAGAAAACAGCAAGAGAGCTCGAAGAGATACTTAACATTCCTCGACATTTTTGGAGAATGAGCCCGATGGGTAAACAAATTTATAAAAAGAAAAGCGATTTACCTGAAGGTATTTTAGAAATTTTAGAAAAAGACCCTGGTTTTGACTTTGAAGACTTTGCAAAAATTTATTGGTCTCCCGAAGGGTATCAATGGACCGATAAAGGTTTTAGTCGGGGACGTTTAGGAAGTTATAGCGGCATGACAGGGAATATTGAAATGGGAATGGCTCCTTTTGGAAAAAAGGCATACAAAGAGTGGGAATTAGGAAAACCTCATTTGGATATTAAGGCCATGAGCGATGAAGACAAGGCTATTGTTGCTTTGCACGAATTAAGACATAAAAATATTTTAGAAAACCGAGAATTATGGGAATCCCAACCTGAATGGGTTAAAAGTATAGAAGGGCCTGGTTATTTACCTGGAGGGGGAACCACAGGTCATGAACTCTATACGCGTTTTTTAGATAAACGGTTTAATCCGACAATTTCCGATCCTGGAAGGCACGATCCTTATTTCGACAAAATTTTAAGAGATTATTGGGAACCGTATGCGCAAGAGTATGAAAAAACCGCGGGCAGGCTGAAATCTGAAAAAAGAGGAGAAGGCATTGAAACGTTAGCTGCTCAAGGCGGACGAATCGGGTTGGCAGGCGGAGGCGCGGTTGTTAAATTTATTGAACAATTATTTATTAAAGCTTCCAACGACATTCGACAAGGTAAAGGAAAATGGAAAGGTTTGACCCAAGATCAATGGATCAAGCAACATGATAATTTGACGAAGATGATTAAACAATGGGAATGGGATGGTAAAAAAAGACTTCCCCCAGGAGCAGAGGAATATATTGGTATGAATGACTTGCAAATAGCTAGAGCGGTTAAACTAGCTGAAAAAGAAGTTATAGGAACTAAAAAAGTATCAACGGCTGCAGAAAGAAAGGCTTACCGAGAATCTGATGAATTTAAAAAAGCAAAAGATCTAGAAGATTGGATGACTGGAGGAAAAGGAATTGATCAGCATGAAGCAGATGAAATATTTAAACAGAATAAAGGATTGGATGATGAGCAAATCATGCAAAAAGCCTATGACGAAATTAAAGGGGGTTCAGGATTTACAGATGATTATAAATTGGATGCTGATGTACTTGCTGACGAATATGCAAAACAAAAAGGAATAGTTTACACAGATTTACCTGAAGACCAAATTTCTATCTATTATGAGCCTGCCTTAAAACGTGTTTCTCAAGATCTATTAAAAAGACGAGAAGCCAAAAAAGCAATAAAAGATGTTGAACAAAAAATAGAATTACAGATGTTTGATCCTAAGGGCAGAAAACCTAATGCAGAAGGCGGTAGACAAGATTTTATCTTTGGTGGATCAACTGGATTAAAATCTTTGATTAAACGAATGAAAGGAAAAGAGAAAAGAATTTTTTCTTCTAAACTTAATAAAGACAAATTAAAATGGGCTGAAAAATACCTGCCAGAACAAGCCGATAGAATTAAAAGTTTAAAAATTGAACAGCTAGAAAATTTATTAGAGGCTCTCCAGCTGGATAAACAGCAAATGGCTATGAGAGCTCAGCATAGACGAATGAATGATCCTGGTTTAGATTTTTTAATGAAAAAATTAGAAGATATGCCAGAATCAGGATTAACGACTGATAAAGATTTAGCTAAATATGTAGATATTGATAAAGATATTTTAATATTAGAACAAATGATTAAAAATAAAAAAATGGTAGGTCGTAAGCCACACGCGATGGGTGGACGAATTTCTTATTCAGGTGGAGGGAGAGCAGGGCTACCCGCGGTGACGCTGGGAATGCCTCAAGGTCCGATGCCAGGACCTGCGATGCCACCTCCTGCTCAAGGGATAGCAACACCAGGCGTAAACTTGCAAATGAATCAAATGGATTTAATGCAGCAAAAAATGCAACAGAATCCTTGGATGCAAAATCAAATGCCACAGGGAATGGGCGGAACGCCTCAGTATCAAGGACAATTAAGAATGCCTTTTGCTGGCGGAGGCATGGGTAGACGAGCTTTCATGAAACTCATGGCGGGAATAGCTGCGCTTCCGTTTGTTGGACGAGGGGCAAAGAAAGCTATACCTGAAGCAACTAAAATTACCGAAGAAGTCATTAAAAGAGGACCTGATGGAATGCCCTCTTATATTTTTGACTTAATCGAAGTGGTTAAGGCTAAAGGAACCAGAGATTTTGTCGAAGGAATTTATAAAAGAAGTGACTACAGTACCGTGCACTCTTACAAAGGAGTGGACGTGATAGAAGATGGAGCTGGAAATATTAAAATTAAAAGTGATCGTGGAGGATTTGCGACCGATCCCTACACAGGGAAAACGCATGAAGGAATAGCTCAAGAACATCATATGCAAATTGAAAAAGGTGGAGTGGGTGTTAAAGATGAAGGCCTGGAGACACAAAAAACTTTTCAAGAACCTGATGAATATATAGAAGGAACCGTGCGTCCTGATATGGATGGTAAAATGAAAGATTTTGAGGAAGGTCTGGATGATGATGTTCACGAATTCTTTAAAGAGATTGCCGATGAGGTTGATACATTAATAATTAAAAGACCTAAAAAAGCTTCAGGCGGTCTTGCTTACGCATTAGGAGAATAATGAGAACTACTATTCAACAACTCGAGGACTTGAAAGAATGGTCTAAAGATTCAACGCGTTATGAACGAAGACTGGCGTTTCGTGGGAATACACCATCTTATTTAGCTCCTAGAGAACCTGCAGGTACGATACCTGTAGAGTGGGATGAGCTTTCTGATCGTGAAGTAGAATATTATCGAACAGGACCGTGGAGCACGCGTGAAGAGTATCAAAAAGGACAACTCGTGCAACCTGGACCAGGGAGACAGGGGTATAGGGGAGAAGCTTTGACCGAACAACCTTTTGATGTAACCAAAATTAATCTGAGCGAATATGAAAAAAAATTAATCAGAGATGAATTCCCTGAACTTGAATTTAAATTTAATAAAAAACAACCGATTGGAATTAAAGCCTATAAGAATCATATGAATTACAAACGGGTTAAGGATTTTATACAACGAGATTTTAAAACGACCGTTGCTTTTGAACCTTTATCTTTGGGTGCCCAAAGAGAAATCATGAGAGAGTTTACGTTACCTAAAGGTATGGAATGGAATTTTGAGAAATATAGATATGGAATTTCTGATGGGAGAGCAGAAGGAAAGGGGAAATATGGAAGTCCTCAAAGAACCCATAAAGGAACAATCCATAAAGGAGATAGAAAACTTGTGAGAAAAATAGCACGCTTTGTAAGTGATCCGACTAAAAGTGAAACTAGATACTGGGGAAGGAAGCATAGTCCTGGTGGGTTTATACTTAGTTCTGTTGACCGAGCCGTTCTTCAAGGAAATAAGAATTATAAACTTAAAATAAAAGATGGAAGGATCATTGGATTTGTAGATAAGACTGTTTTAGACAAGAACGGAAACCCTATAGAATTCCTTTATAAAGGCTATGGTGAAAAAAGATTAAAAGAAGGTCAAAAATTAATTACGTCACATCCTCAATTTAAGAAAATAGAAAAATTTTATGATGTAGCATTTGATGCTACAAAATCTTTGGATGATACCTCCCGTGTATTTCAAAAATTATTCGAAGGAAAAGGTTTTAATACGGCTAACATTAGATTTACGGATTTAGTTCGTTTTCTTGGAGATGAAACAACTAAAGGAGCTGTAGAAAATGCTATATCAAAACACCATAAAAAAGGTGTTGGGACTTCTCCTCTGAAGGATTTACAAATTGTAACTCAAGTTAATAATCAATTTGCAGATGATATGGCTAAAAAAATTAGATTAGGGAAACTGACGGTTGAAGATTTGGAAGCTATAAATAAACGAGGAGTGAGATTTCAGGTTGATGGTAAATGGTATGGAAAGGACACAGGGAGCACTCCTAAAGAACAATATAAAAAAGTTATTAGTGAGGCTATTGGTGACGTAAAAAAATGGGATACTAAAAAATTTAAAAAATTTAAAATTCATGTAGATAAACAATTACCTAATATAATTAAGGGTTACCAAAAAGCGGGCATTGGTGGAAATTGCAAAGCCTATGGTGGCAGAGTGGGTTTGGCAGAAGCAGGTGCTGTTAATATGTCTAAATGTATGACAAAGGCTATTGAAGATAATAAAAAAGCCATGGGCTCAACAGATGATAGTGTTCGAGCTGCTGCAATATTTAAAAACAGACAAGCAGTCAATAATGCTAAAAAAATTCCTGCTATAGCTAAATTAATTAGACAGGGAATTCAAAAAGGAAAGTCCTCTGTGGGTTGGTTGTTAGGAGGATGGAATATACCATTAGAAGCTATCGTTGAAGGAGGGATTTATGAATATTATCGTAGAAAAGGATATACGCATGATCAAGCATTTGCGGAAACGTTTACACCAAGATTACTTAAGGAAGGAGCAGAAGGTAAAAGCACTGAGGATGTTCCATGGTACGGGGGCGCTGAAGAATTATTAGAAAAAGAACTTTATAAAATTAAAGGGGAAAATGAATTTATGGATGTTGATAATCGACCTCCCATGCAAGACCCAGAGTTTGGTCAAGTAATTGGTGAACGTGAAGGAGTAAAAAGATATATTGATAATATGGCAGCTCTGGATGAAGTAACGAGTGAGTATTATAAAACCCAGGATCATTTAGCAGCGGCTCAGTCAGGTAGAGTAAAAATAGATCCAGATACTATTGCACGCTTACAAATTAAACTTAAAGAACTTGAAGCTGAAGGAATAAGATTAAATCGTTTGACTAAAGAAGGAAGTTCCGATTGGCAACTTCATCAAACTCAGTTGGAAAAACAACAATATGATCAAGGTATGAGATCTCTTGAATATGGTGAATGGGGACAAGGTGATACTCCTGAATTGGCTAGAAGAAGAGAAGAGGAAAGATACAGATTAATGAATGAAAAATTTCCTGGTTATCACAAAGGTGCCATGGATAAAAGACTAGAAGATTGGGGTTATTATATGAACCCTAATTTAAGAAGTTATAAAGGACAAACGGTTCAGAGACCTGAAGGTTTAAAATTTATTAAGGGATGGACCTATGATGATTTTAGTGATTATTTAAAAGATCAGGATAAGATGGCATATTTTGCAGAAAACTTTAGAACAGAAAAAGCAGGTGGGGGCATTGCAAATATCCGTCGTCCGTGGGCCATTCCCCCTGAATCAGGACCCGATCCACAAGGCTTGGCTTCTATGAACAACTATGTTACAAAGCGAACGGGATAATATATGGCAGATATAGAAAAAGGACTCCCTAATACTAAACTCCCTGCTACGGGCGAATTAAATGCAGTGGATGTTGATGTAAAGGCGGAAGATATTCAAAAAGGACCAATCGAAGTCACATCAGAAGAAGATGGGGGAGCAACGATTGATTTTGATCCGAACGCAAATTTAAAGATTCCAGGAACCGAATCACACTTTGATAATCTAGCGGATCTTTTACCTGATGATGTTTTAGATCCTTTAGGCAGTGAATTAAGATTTCAATACCAAGATAATAAATCGAGCAGGAAAGATTGGGAACGAACGTATACTCAAGGCTTAGATCTTTTAGGATTTAAGTATGAAAATAGAACCGAACCTTTTCAAGGCGCTTCAGGCGCTACGCATCCCGTTTTAGCGGAAGCGGTAACTCAATTCCAAGCAACCGCTTACAAAGAACTGATGCCAGCCGATGGCCCAGTCAGAACTCAAGTTTTAGGAGCACCGAATCCAGGAAAGACCCAACAATCAGAACGGGTTAAAGATTTCATGAATTATCAAATCATGGATCAGATGAAAGAGTACGAACCTGAATTTGACTCCATGTTATTCCATTTACCACTCGCAGGCTCAACCTTTAAAAAAGTTTATTATGATGATCTGTTACAACGAGCGGTATCCAAATTTGTACCCGCTGATGATGTCGTGGTTCCTTATACCGCAACTTCTTTAGCTGATGCAGAATCGATTACGCATGTTATTAAAATTCCAGAAAATGAAGTCAGAAAACAACAGGTCTCAGGATTCTATAGCGATATTGAACTGGCAAAACCTGGTGTGTTGATGCAGGACGAACTTAAAGAAAAAGAAAGAGAACTGGAAGGCACTAAACGAACAGGACGTAATCCAAACATTTATACTTTATTAGAATGCCATGTAGATTTAGATCTAGAAGGCTTCGAAGATATTGGTCCAGACGGGCAACCGACTGGCATCAAGCTACCGTACATCGTTACAGTCGATGAAAGTAGCACTAAGGTTCTTTCAATCAGAAGGAACTTTGCGCCCAATGACCCAAAGAAACAAAGAATTCAATACTTTGTCCATTTTAAATTTCTGCCTGGACTAGGATTCTATGGCTTTGGACTCATACACATGATTGGCGGATTGAGCCGTACTGCAACGGTCGCTCTCCGCCAATTACTAGATGCTGGGACACTATCGAATTTACCTGCGGGCTTTAAGCAACGTGGAGTCAGAGTTAAAGATGAAGCCTCTCCGATTCAACCAGGAGAGTTTAAAGATGTGGATGCGCCTGGTGGATCACTTAAAGATGCTTTCTATCCACTACCTTATAAAGAACCTTCAGCAACGTTATTACAGTTGATGGGGATTGTGGTTCAAGCAGGTCAAAGATTTGCTGCCATATCAGAACTTCAAACAGGAGAAGGCAATCAACAAGCCGCTGTAGGAACAACGATGGCTCTTTTGGAAAGAGGATCTAAAGTGATGTCTGCTATTCATAAACGACTTTATTTTTCCATGAAGGAAGAATTTAAATTACTGGCTAAAATTATTTCAACGTATCTACCCCCTGAATACCCGTATGATGTGGTGGGTGGTGCCAGAACGATTAAACAAATCGACTTTGATGACCGAATCGATATCTTACCTGTGGCGGATCCAAATATCTTCTCGATGACACAGAGAATTACTTTAGCCCAAACAGAATTACAACTCGCAATGTCTAATCCTAAAATGCATAATCTTTATATGTCGTATCGAAAAATGTACGAAGCCTTAGGCGTTAAGAACATTGATCAAGTATTACCTCCTCCACCACCCAATGCTCCTAAAGATCCGTCTTTAGAAAACATTGATGCATTAGCAGGAAAACCTTTCCAAGCGTTTCCAGGTCAAGATCATAGGGCCCATATTACGGCTCATTTAAATTTTATGGCAACGAATCTGGTTAGGAACAATCCTCCTATTATGGGAGCTCTTCAAAAGAATATTTTAGAGCATATTAGTCTAATGGCGATGGAACAGATTCAAGTCGAGTTCAGTCAAGAGATGATGATGCTCCAACAATTACAGCAACAAGCGCCGATGAATCCTCAGGCTGCTCAGCAATTGCAACAGCTTCAACAAACGATTGAAGCAAGAAAAGCCGTACTTATTGCTGAAATGACGGAAGAATTCATGCAGGAAGAGAAACGAATTACTTCTCAATTTGACCATGATCCATTGCTTAAATTGAAATCTAGAGAAGTGGATCTAAAAGCTATGGACCAATACCGTAAAAAAGAGTATGATGAAGCGAGAGTCGGCATTGATCAAGCTAAATTAGTTCAAGCTAAAGACATTGCAGATGACAAATTAGAACAGAATGAGGAACTGGCTGAACTAAGAGCTGACACGACGATGGATAAAGCTTATTTATCCGCAGGAGTTAAGTTGAAATCTGACGCAATAAAGCGTAAAGATGTTAAAACATTAAAAGGACCTAAAAGATAATGGCAGGTATAGGAATAGCAAAAAAAGGTTTAGGAGCATTAACCAAAAAGTTTGGTAAGAAAACTGCCACACATATGCATAAGAAAGCTCTTCGACATAAAGCTTTTAAGCAACTGGGTATGAAAGGACCCACGTATAAAATTGGTAAAAAAGTTAAAGGCAGTCATCATTTAGATGAAGTCTGGACTTACGATAAAAATTACAAGGAAAAATAATGGCTGGTATAGGAAAAGCAATAAAAGGATTAGGACTTCTTGGTAAGAAAAAGAATAGATGGAAAAAAAGCGAACATATGGGCTGGACTAAAAAAGAAGTTGAAATTGAAATGGGCGATAGGTCATTGATGAATCCTAGCAAGAAGATTAGTAAGAAGAAACGACCAAGAACTAAAGCTGAAATGATCGAACGTATCAGACAGCTAGATCCAAAAGTTTATGGAAAAGATATAGCCACTTTTGGAAGCGGAATAGAGAAGAAACAAATTAAAAAGATTTTTAATAAATAGGAGGACCCATGGCAAAAGATAAAGAACCTTTCTACAAAGGAGTTAACCAAAAACAGTTCCTGAATAAGGATGGCTACTTAAAAGGTGGTGTTGAGGTTAAAGTTCCTGAGGAGATTCCAACTAAGAATAAAGTTGGAGGCCAACGTAGAATGTTAAAAGATAAAAAATCTGAAGTAGAGTGGTGGTAAAATTGCGCGCGACGCGTGTAAGTCCTACTTTCTGAAGGATAAATTATGTGGTTTGGATTAGCAAAGATGGCACTACAAACAGGTGCCAAAGTATATGCAAATAAACAACGTGCAAAGGCAGCGATGTCTGATGCACAGTTATTACATGCCGAGCGACAAGCTCGAGGTGAGGAAGCTTACCAGGGCAAATTATTAGAAGCGCGACAGAACGATTATAAGGACGAATTCGTCCTCGTGATAATTTCGGCGCCGATTGTGGTGCTCGCATGGGCAGTATTCGCTGGGGATGACGCAACGATGGAGAAGGTGGAGCTTTTCTTCCATCATTTTGGTACATTGCCAGTATGGTTCCAAACGCTCTGGATTACCGTCGTAGCTAGTATTTTTGGAATTAAGGGGACTCAGGTCTTTAGGAATGGCGGACCTAAGTCTAAGAAATAATTTGCCATTATTGTTTAATTATAATACAAAGGAAACATTATGAGACAAAACGGCGTTAGAAGTGATGTACGGTTCCCTTATGCAAAAGGTGGACGAGCTGGTTTTAAAAAAGGCAAGTCTGCTAAGAAGCAAGGTTACTATGCTAGAGAAGATGAATCGATCGGCATGCGTTTAGGTAAAGGTAAAGCTACAGCGAAGAATCCTAAAAAAGCTAAAAAAGAACGAGATCTATCTTATGGCAAATGGGGAAGACGTAGCAAAGACTGGAAAAAATAAGGATTCATTATGGCCAGTATAGTAGGCAAAGCTTTAAGAGGCTTTGGTAAAGCTCTTAGAGCTCATCGTATTAAACATGGTAAACGAGGAAAAACTATTTCCTCTGTTGAACCTATGTCAGGTAAAGTTCCTCATTATATTGGTGCGGGTGGAAAAGATCCTGCAAGAAGAAGACAAATAGTTAGAACTCATTTTAGTCTTAAACGTTCAGACAAAATTAATAAATTAGAAAAACAAGTTAAAGAAGGTAAAGAAGGCCTTAAAAAAATGGTAGATACTGGCCAAGCTACAGAATATAAAAATTTACCTGGTCAACATAAGAAAAAAGGATTTGAAGACTAATGGGCGATAAAGCATTAAGAGGAAATAGACTTACAAGAAAAGATGGTGGACGTACGAACCTATTAGAAGAACTAGGTCGTGTTGAAGCTGAACCATCAAACAGAAATCGTAGAGCTGAAATAGCTAGAGTTCATGGAGAATTGAATCGTGGTTATGCTAAAGGTGGCGCAGTAAGAAAGTTAGGCAAAAGTCTAAGAGACAAAAGAACGTTAGGCAGAAGTCTAAGAGGCAAAGAAAAAACTTTTAAAACACATGGCAAAGATGTTCCAACAATGGCTGCTGAAGGTGGAAGAATAGGATTTAAAAAAGGTAGTAAAGCTAAAAATGGATTATCTCCTGCACAATCACATTATCTTCAACATGGATATGGACCGCATAAAAGAGATAAAAAAGCTTTTGGTGGAAGAGTAGACCTTAAAGAAGGTGGAAAATCCGATAAGAACTGGATTCAAAAAGTTAATAAATCAATTAAAAAAAGAGGCACTAAAGGTAAATGTACACCGATTACTAAAAAAGGCTGTACAGGCAGAGCTAAAGCTTTAGCTAAAACATTCAAGAAAATGGCTGCTAAAAGAAAAGCTAAAGGCTAATGGCTACAAGAATTAAAACTCAATTTAAAAACAACAAACAAGGCTGGAAATCTAAATTAATGACTCCTAAAGGGGTTAATACTCCTTATATTGGTAGTTACATGAACAGTAAACTAGGAGATGTTAAAGTTAATAATAAGAGTTTAGAAACCTTTTACGGAGATAAAATAAAACCCTAAGAAAGAATTAATGGATCTAGAAAGCACTATTGTACAACTCAATCGTTTCATCACACAGCGTCTTCAGACGTTGTCTTTGTCAGTTACTTCAGGAGGTATTGACAACATGGAAAAATACAATTATATAATAGGACAGATAAACGCCTTAGAGGCAACAAGACAGGAACTCTCTAACCTGCTGGATAACAAGGAGCAAAAAAATGAAGGAACAGTCATCGACATCAAACCAAGACCTCCCCAAACATAGACCAGCATTAGAAGAAAAATATAAAAGACAAGACGAGAACCTGCCTAGACCAACAGGTTGGCGTATATTAGTTTTACCTTTCAAAATGAAAGATAAAACCAAAGGTGGATTAGTATTAGCAGAAGCTACATTAGAGAGACAACAAGTAGCTTCGCAATGCGGTCTAGTTTTGGCAATGGGTCCACAATGTTATCAGGACAAGGAACGTTATCCTCAAGGTCCATGGTGCAAGAAGGGAGATTGGGTAATGTTTGCCCGATATGCTGGGTCCAGAATTAAGATTGAAGGTGGGGAGATACGTATGCTAAATGATGATGAGATTTTAGCAACCATCAAGAGTCCAGAGGATCTCTTGCATGAATTTTAACAACATAGGAGGAAACTATGCCTGAAGACAAAAAAACAGTTGACATTGATACATCTGGCCCAGGAGTCGAGGTTGATGTTGCTGAAGAAAAAGTAAAAGACGAAACAGTCGTAGAGACTGAAGCGAAAGAACCAGCAACCAAGGAAGAAGTAACAGAAACAGAAACCGTTAAAGAAATTAAGAAAGAACAAAAGAAAGATGACGAACAACTTGAAGAGTATAGTAAGGGTGTTCAGTCTCGTATTGCAAAATTAACTCGTAAGATGCGTGAAGCTGAAAGGCAAAGAGACGCAGCTACGGAATATGCAAGAGCGGCTGAGACAAGTCGACAAACGTTGGAAAAACGTTTTGTTAGGGCTGACTCTGATTATATTAAAAAGTTTGAGTCTAGCGTTAAGGAAGGAATGGATTCAGCTCAAAAAGAATTAGCTCGAGCCATTGAATCTGGAGACGCTAAAGCACAAGTCGAAGCGAATAAACGGATTGCTACTTTAGCATTTGATAATGCTAGATTACAACAAAGTAAGGAAACAAGAGAAGAAACACCAGCAACACCTGCTGATGTGAGAGAACCTCAACAACCAACTTCTCAGGTTCCTCCTTCGGATCCGCAAGCTGAAGCTTGGGCTTCAAGAAACACATGGTTTGGTCAAGATCGAGCCATGACATTTACTGCGTTCGAAATTCATAAAGATTTAGTGGACAAAGAAGGCTTTGATCCTAAATCGGATGAATATTATGCTGAAGTAGATAAAAGAATTCGTGTTGACTTTCCGCATAAATTTGATAAGAGTGATAATAAGTATACGACTGAGCCCGTTCAGACGGTTGCTTCTGCAAAAAGAAGCGTGAAGCCTGGTCGCAAAACTGTGAGACTCACTTCTTCACAGGTCGCTATCGCGAAAAAATTAGGAGTGCCACTCGAAGAGTACGCAAAAC
>VTLG01004449.1_pt1 | contig 21041 bp, 15 predicted proteins | sample 4694571 | NCBI WGS metagenome assembly VTLG01 (sample SAMN12604809, study PRJNA352737) | marine metagenome | biome: ENVO:00000447; feature: ENVO:00000209|ENVO:00000569|ENVO:01000036; material: ENVO:00002151; isolation source: viral sequences binned using virsorter ... | reverse complement strand
GGAGGTGCTGATGAGCGTCTCTGGAAGCCTGAAGTTGATAAAACAGGCAACGGTTATGCCGTAATTCGTTTCTTACCTTCCCCTGAAGGAGAAGAAATCCCTTGGGCAAAAATGTATTCACATGCATTCCAAGGACCAGGTGGATGGTATATTGAGAACTCTTTGACCACAACAGGTGGCAAGGATCCAGTCTCAGAGTACAATCGTGAACTCTGGAACAGTGGTAATGAGTCAGATAAGGATGTTGTTCGTAGACAGAAGCGTAAGCTTTCCTACTATGCAAACATCTATGTTGTAAAAGATCCTACCAATCCTCAGAATGAGGGTGGAGTATTCCTCTACAAGTTTGGTAAGAAAATCTTTGATAAACTTATGGAAGCAATGCAACCAGAGTTTGAGGATGAGTCACCGATTAATCCTTTTGACTTCTGGCAAGGTGCAAACTTCAAGTTGAAGATTGTGAAGAAGGATGGTTATTGGAACTATGATAAGTCAGAGTTTGATAAAGTATCTCCTGTTCTTGATGATGACGATGCACTAGAAGCATTATGGAAGAAGCAGTATTCTCTTGCTGCTGTTACTGCTGCTGATCAGTTCAAGTCTTATGATGACCTTCAGAAACGTCTGAAGTATGTTTTAGGACAAAGACCTCCTGCACGTCGTGTGGATGAAGAGGTGTCTGATGAGGACAACTCTCGTGGTTCTTTCCAACCTAACTTTGAAACACGTAAGGCAGAAGAAACTGTGACTGCTGCTGTAGCATCTGCTAGTTCAGATGAAGATGATGCACTCTCATACTTTCAGAAGTTAGCTAACGAATGATTTGGGTGGGGGAAATTCGACTTTTTATTCCAAAAAAGTCGCAAAAAAAACTCTAGTATTTTTTACTCTATTAGGTTTTTTTATTGATACAATCTAATATTTTCTGCTCTTTTTAAGGTTTCATCGACATATTCGGTGGAACCTTTTTTATATTTTGAAATATCATTTATATCATCTAAAACCACACTTATATATTCTGGTTTTAGGACAAATATTTCTCTTTTTTTATTTTCTAAATTTTCTTCATATTGAAAATTTGTGATTGGTCTAGTAATATTATTTGCAGTTGTTAATCCACCAATAAAATAATCATAATAACTTGTTTCAAAGTCAGAAGCTACTTCTAATCCAGCAGGTACAATAGTTACGTTGTTACTATCTTTAACTTCTGTTGTTTCGTAATGATGAATTCCATTATATATTAAATTATAATCATTATTATACTTCTGTAATAGATATCTATTAAAGTCTTCTTGGGGTAATGGCCATTCATTTGGGACATTTACTATATTATTAGCTAATAAAATTAACCAATCTAAAGTAGAATCTTCATATACTTGTGCGGCAACATTATCTGGTCTGTCATCACCTACCACTGAATATTTTTGAAAAAATGTTAAGTTTTGGTAAATATCTTCTCTAAGAAAAACTCTTTTGAAAAGATTTTTTACAGTTATATAATCTGATATTTTAGCATCAGGAAGTCTACTGATGTATTCAAATTCTGGAAGTAAATTAAAGTAATTTGACATTTTAGAAACCTATTTCGGATGGAAATTCACCATCACCATAATCATCATTAAATATTGGATTAAGTTCAGAGTACGTCATTGTCATTTGATAAGCAGTCATCACTCCATCTTCATATGTTGAATATTGTCCATTTGGTGCATAGTCAACACCCATTGATTGCAAAGCACATTCTTTAAATTTATTCAAAAACTTATGTTGATCTCCACTACTATTTCGGTAAGATAATTTAAATGTATGAGGAGATTTCATGAATAATCTAGATTTTGTTCTGATTGGAGCCATACCCTGTTTAAAAAATCTAAGAATTTTAATAACAGTCATTGCTTCAGATTTATCTCTGGGTGCAAGGAGAAATTGAAAACTAAAAGTTCTTAAATTAGGACCACCAAACAATAATTCCATATTTGGATTGGCAATTGCACCTGTGGTTCTTGTTAGTAATTGTTGACCACCTGCTGCCATTCCCGCAATAACTGCTGCAAGTGCTTCTTTATTAGCACCAAAATCCTTTGCTATATTTTTTGCCAAATCTCCTGCTTTACCAACACCAGCACCAGGCCCCTCTCCTACAGTGGTTAAAGCAACATTAGCTAATGCCATATCTAATGGTGACATTGATTGACCACCCCATGTCACTGCTTGTCCATCTTGAATTCCTCCAGGAATTGGAAGAATAACTGACCCTATACTTCTTTTATCAATTTCTGTGGATCTTTCTGACATTGAGAAATTTTTTGTCATCTTTTTTGGTTCATATTTCATCATATCAAATTTCAGAAAATCTTGCCCACTACCATCAACAGTTTTATGCCTTAAACTTGCAGGAAAAACATATGCACCAAATCCTTTTTCTCTTGTTCCTTCTGCTGCTTTACCTGCTTTTCCATTTATAATGTTTGACGCTTCATCAACACTGGATAATTTAGGATCTCCTGTAAATATCCCTTCATTTTTGTTTATAAGATCGTTTGTTTTTTTATTAGCTTCATCTACTGTTTGCCCTTCATCAACTAATTGCTTTTTTACTATTTTGGATGCTTGTTTTTTTAATGTTCCGTCTTTTTGTATTTTTTCTGCAAATGCTTTATCATTACCATTAGCACCACCCCACCAATTTTTATTATATTCCCATTTTCCATCATCACCCAAAGTTCCTACTCTTTTATCTGCACCAAATTCTTCATTATATAATTCTACTTCTCCAGTTTTTTTATTAACAAGCGTGAAATACGTTTCTCTAGTTTTTGGATCTGTAAATCTATTGGTTTTGGCATCACTGCCATAGTAACCTGCTTTGGTTGTCATTAGATATAGTCTTTTTACTTATTTAGTATGAATTTCCCATAAGGAAATCTGAGAAGGTCATCAAGTTCATCATAATCAACAATATAGAGTTGTCCTGCTAGTTCTTCCCATGTGTAGTTTCTCGATTGTCTCCAGTGAAAGTTCAATCCTTTAAATCCCCATGATTGCAAGTCCGTACAAGCAATGAGGGGATGTTGATCATATGTTATATTAGGAGTTTTTGCGTTGTATATGAAGGTATAGAATTGTCCTATTTCAGGAATGGGAGTCACAGTATTATTTAATGCTTCCATGATGATAAGCATTAGTTCTTCTGGATCATTTATAGAATTTTCTAATTCTTGGTAGATTGCTTCAATTCTATTCATTTGATACCTAACTCTTTTTCGGTTATAATCTTAAATTCAATCTTTCTATCCTTACACCATTCATCTGCTGATTTCCATTTTGCTTGATTTACGGCATATGTCTTACATTCAAAAAGGTATGATTTAGTCACTCTTTTTCTTTTCTTGGGTGATTTAGTTTGTTTGAGTGGTTTTACCTCAATAACATAGGTTTTAAGTTTACCTGTTCTTTCTTTTACTTTTATAATAAAGTCTGGAAAATAACGATGAACTCTTTTATCAACTGGAGATAGATAAGGGATCCAAAATTCTTCACTTCCCCACTCTACAATATTTTCATTTACATCACACCAATTGCAAAATCTTCTTTCCCAAGAACTACGGCAAATAATATTAGTTATATCACCTTTATATTTTTTAGGTTTCTTGGGTTTGAATATGCTTTTAATACTTTCTGCCATTTCTCTTATACATATTATATAAGGTCAAATAATATTTATAAAATGCCAAGGACATTTAACGTATCTGACATTAAAGCAAATTTATTAAAACCAGCAACAACTTCTCATTTTGAGGTTGATATACCTATTATTACTGCTCTATCTGGGAAATATGATACTTCAAAGCAAAATCAGATTCAACTATTGTGTTCAGAAGTATCTTTACCTGGATCTAATTTAGCAACATTTGATATTAATAATGATCGAATGGGTGTGACTGAAAAGCATGTTCATAGAAGAATATTTGATGATAGAATAGATTTAACTTTTTATGTTGATGCTGGAGCTTATAAACCAATTACTTTTTTTGAAGATTGGATAAATTTTATCACTAGTCCTGCAGAAAAAGCAGTACAAGTTCCAGGTGTCCCACTTCAGAAAGAAGATGGTAATTATTTTTATAGGATGAGATATCCTCAAGGTGATAATGGTTACATGGCTCAACAAGGACTAAAAGTTACAAAATTTGAGAAAGATCAAGCACTTGGTGGAGGTGCGTTAGAATATAAATTTGTAAACGCATTCCCTTTGGCAATAAATTCTATGCCAGTTTCTTATGATGGATCTTCATTATTAAAATGCACAGTATCGATGAGTTATATAAGGTATATTGTAACGCAGATAAGAACAGGTGGAACAGATAATGATAAAGAGTCTATAAAAGAAGTCCAAAGAGGAAAAAATAAAGATCCTATTCAACAAGCACAAATAAATGCTCAAGGAGATATACCTTTTCCCCAAACACGAACATTAATACCACCTACTGTTCCACAACCTGTACCTCCGATTCTTATACCACCAGTAGTCATAGCTTAAATAACCCTACTAAATAACAATACTGAAGTGCTTATAGGACATTATGCCTTTACCAAAAATTGCCACTCCAACCTATGATTTGGAGTTACCTTCTACAGGACAACAAATTAAATATAGACCATTTCTTGTAAAAGAAGAAAAGGTTCTTGTAATTGCTTTAGAGAGTGAAGATAATAAACAAATTACTAATGCTATAAAAGCAGTTCTTAAAAATTGCATTCTTAGTAAAGGAATTAAAGTAGAAAGTCTTCCTACATTTGATATTGAATATTTGTTTCTTAATATTCGTGGTAAGTCTGTGGGGGAGGATATTGAGGTAAATATAATTTGTCCAGATGATGAACAAACTGAGGTTCCAGTAACTATTGCATTAGATGATATTGAAGTTCAAAGAGATGATAACCATACTAATAAAATCAAAGTAGATGAAAATATCATGATGGAAATGAAATATCCATCACTTGAGCAATTTATTAAAAATAATTTTGATTTTAATGATAAAAATGCAATGGATCAGTCATTTGATTTAATTGCTACTTGCATTGACAAGATTTATACCGAAGATGAAGTATGGGCATCTGCTGATTGCACTAGGAAAGAAATGAAAGATTTCTTAGAACAGATGAATTCTAATCAGTTTAAAGAAATTGAATCTTTCTTTGATACAATGCCTAAATTATCTCATACTATTTCAGTTACTAATCCCAAAACTAAAATAAAGAGTGATGTTGTATTGGAGGGTTTAGCGTCTTTTTTCGCATAGCCCTACTGCATATGAGTTTAGAAGGATATTTTAGACTCAATTTTGCTTTGATGCAGTATCATAAATATAGTTTGACGGAGATTGAAAATATGATGCCTTGGGAAAGAGACATCTATGTGGGTCTTCTTCAAGCACATCTTGAGGAAGAAAAATTAAAGCAACAACAAGCTAATGCCCGATAAAGAACTCTTAGGTAAAGAGAATAAAAATTTATTAGAGATTCTTAAAACCATACAACAATATGGTATGGGTGCTTTGTCTCAAAAAGAGACTAAACAATTTCTTGATGCAGATATACAGGGTGATTTAGATAAGGAAATTAAATATAGAGAAGAATTATCTACAGGGGAACGTGATGGAGAATATTTAAGTGCAGAAGAAAGGAAGGCAACAGTAAGAAAAAGAAGGATGAGTGCCTCTAAGTTTTTTGGAAGAGAAGAAAAGAAAACAAAACCAGATAATACAGGAACCAGTGATCTTGCTGTTAGAAGTAAGACTGGAAGAATAGATACTAAAAAACTTATTCCAGAACCTACTGAAGAAAATGGAGGAGCACTATCAGAGATTCTTACAGGTGTCAATTCTATTGTCGATACTTTAAAAGCAGGTCAGAAGCAAGATAAGAAACAAAAGAATTTTCTGCAAAGAATGGCAGAAAGATTTAAAAGAAGAAAAGATGAAAATAAATTAGAGTTTAAAGTATTAGATGGAATAAAAAAGACAGCAACAACATTACTTGCACCGTTTAAAAGTGCATGGCAAAAGATGTTGGACTTTATAGGAAAAATCCTTCTTGGTAGAGTTCTTTTTAAAGTTCTGGAATGGATGGGTGATAAAGATAATCAGGGTAAGTTGAATAGTATTATCAAATTCTTTGAGGATTGGTGGCCTGTACTTTTAGGTGGATATTTAATATTCGGTAATGCTTTAACTGGATTTGCTATAGGATTATTGAAGAATGTTGTAGTCTGGGGAGCAAAATTAGTAGCAACAGTTATTCCAGCACTTTTGAAAGCTGCTGTCGCCATGGGACCGTTGGGGATAGCTGCGGCTACTGTTTTGGTGGGAGGTGCGGTAGTTGCAAATCAGCAGATAAAGAAAAATAGACAGGCATTTGATGAACAAGATGATGATAGTACTTTAACTGTAGATGAGTTTCAGGAAGATAATGAGGGTATAATGGAACCTTCTAAGAAGAAAGCCAACATTCCATTAAGTCAAGGATATGTTGAGGCAGGAACTATGCCTGGTATGATGTTTAAAGAAGGTGGGTTAGTTCAACATTATAATAATGCCACTCAACAAGCTTCAAATATAATTCAAGGATTTAATCAAGGTGGTTTTGCAAATGTTACTGAAACAACTCAAAGCATTGATTCTGATGGCAATACTTCTTTTGGAATAAGACAGATTTTACCTGGAGAAGCAAAAGAAATGCTTGCTGAAAGAGGAATCCCATCTATGGAGTTGATGGATGGGACAGTGGTTCCTAATTTTGGTAAGATGGGTGTTGATTCATTTAATCAGGGAATAGAAATGGTTAGGGAGGGTATGGCAAACAACCCCGAAAAACTTAAAGAACTTGATAATTTTCTGGACACCAATCCTTATGCTCAACCTGATGAATTGCAACGTGTAATTAATAGTGTGGTTCCAGGATCACAAGCACAGGTGATGGGTGATTTGGGTGATAGTATAACTGCAAGTGCTAGGCCACAAAAACTTAAACAAGGTGGTTTTGTATCAGGTCCAGGTGGTGTGGATAAAGTTCCTGCAAGATTAACTGCTGGTGAGTTTGTGATGAGCAAAGGAGCCGTTCAGAAGTATGGTACAAATACTCTTGCTGCTATGAATGCTGCTGGTGGTGGAACTAACATTCCAACACTTATGAATGGAAAACCAGGTTATGCTGGTGGTGGTGAAGTTATATCTTACCAACAATTGGTTGAGAAGGGAGGTGTTATTAATGATTATGGTAATGTTGGAGGTGATCGTCTTGTTGAGGTTCTTTTCCCTCCCAAAAAGAAAGGATTGTTTGGACGTAAAACTGAAAAGAGAAGAGCATTATATTCAAGTAGTTCTGAGTTAGATACTCCTATAGAGGATTTTCTTAATAGTAGATTGGGGGGTGGTTCAACAGTAAAACCTAAATCATCAGAAGGCACAGGTTTTTTTAAGGGTCTTGGTAATATTTTTTCTGGAAAAACTTTTTCTGGTGAAGATCGTGTTAAACCACAAGGAGGTAGAGGGCAAGGAAATAAATTAAGAGCAGTACCATCCAAATCTGGTGATCCCAATATACAACCATCGGAAAAAAAGAAAGTTACTGTTGCATATGAAGAAGAACAAGAGAAGATGTCTCAAAATAAAAATATAGAAAAACCTTCTAAAAAAATACCTGAATTTAATGTTTTTGGTGGAAGATCACCAAAGAAAATAAAGGTATTGGGGATTAGTGTATAATGGCAATAACTGCAAATAAACTTTTAGGAAAGAAGGGAGGAGCACTTGTGGTTGTCCCCAAATCTCCTTTGGTTGTATCTTCTGTTGGGAAGTTAGATAAAATACCTGAAAAACCTAAAGAGGATGTTGTTTATACTATTCGTACAAAAGTACTAGAAATTGACAAACTTCTAAAGGGAACTCTTGCTGCTGAAAAAGTACAGCAAAAGAAAGAAAGGCAACAAAAGGAAAATGAAAAAAGACAACGAAAAGAAGAGAAATTAGAAAAACCAGATAAAGATGGTGATAAAGAAACTCCAAAAAAATTGATACCAAAAATTGGTTTTTTAGAAAAAATTAAACAATTTATTACCAAGGTTCTTCTTGGTTGGATTGCTTTTAATTTAATTAAGTTTTTACCTAAAATAATTAATTTTCTTAAACCAATAGCTGCAGTTGCAGGTTTTCTTATTGATTTTGCTGGCAAACTTCTTAATGGATTAGTAACTTTTGTTGATTGGGGATATAAAGGACTTGATGCAACTAAGGGATGGATAGGAGATAAATTTGGGGAAGGTGCTGCTGAAAAATTTGAGTCCTTTATGGGCAATCTCACTAAGATGTTTAATGGGATTGTTCTTCTTGGGATGGGTATTGCCAAGTTGGCGAGTATGGGAAAACCTAAAATTAAGCAACCCAAGAGAAGTATTAAAAATAAAATAAAAAGACAGAAAAAATTATTCAAGAGACGTTTTGATCCTAAACGTGCTGACAAATTAGCAAGAGTAAAAAATCTTAAAAAAATTAAAGCAGATAGATTGCTTAGGGTTAAGAAATTTGGAAGACTGAGGAAATTTGCTAAAGTCAAGCAATTTGTAGGAAAGGGTATTGATCTTGGTAAAAATATAGTCAAAAGAGGTGGTAAAGTAGCACAGACTGTAACAAAGGGAGTAAAAACAGCAGTAAAAACAGCAACCCCTGTAATAAAATCTGCAACAAAAACAGTAACAAAATTAGCAAAAACTGGATTAAAAACAGCAACTACTGCAGCAAAAACAGCAGCAAAAACAGGAACAAAATTAGCAAAAACTGGATTAAAAACTGGGTTAAAAGGATTGAAGGCACTTAAGAAAGTCGTTAGTCCTATTGTAAAGAAAATTCCATTTATTGGCGCTTTATTGGATTTTGCTTTAAATTATTTTGTATTTAAAGAACCACTAGGAAGATCAGCATTCATGGCAATTGGTGCAGGTCTAGCAGCATGGTTAGGTGGTATAATAGGAAGTGTAATTCCAGTAGGTGGTACTTTTGTGGGTGCTGCTCTAGGAGGATGGGCAGGTGATAAATTATCTGGTGCTCTTTATGATGCTATTTTTAAAGAGAAGAAACTTAAAGAGGGTGATAAAAATGAAGAGAAGAAAAAAACTACTAAAATAAGAAGAAATAGAGAAGGTATTGTGTCTATGTTGGCATCAGGAAATAGAGGTAAAATAGAACAGGGTTTATATCAAATGCGAATTAATGCTCAAAAAGGTAGTGGTAAAGCATATAGTGATATGGTTGGTAATCCAAAATATGCTGGAGATGTTGATTTGATTATGAAACATGGATTGCAAAAAGTATCGATTGATGGGGGACGGGTAAGTCTTCAGAGTAATGCTTCTATAAATCCAAAGGAAACAAATGCTGATGCTGCTATAAGAGGTAATAAAGAAAATATTGTTCCATTGGATGTAAATGGTGTTTCTAAAAAAGCAGATAATATTTCTATGAATACCTCTTATCAAGAAGGTGGTGATCAAACAGTCGTTGTTCCTTCTAGATCTCAAACTTTAGGTGATGATACAACACAATCTACTGAAAAATTAGTACCTGCTGTTATTGGTGGTGGTGGAGATGATGATGAGATTGGTGACCTTCTTTATAAAGGTGGTTAAATATAATTAGGGGTAATAACTTATGGGACAAGGTAACAAAAATAAAAAAAGAACAGTAAGAGAATCTGCTCCTGCTCTTCTTCAGAGAGTAGATATTATTTCTAATGAAAATAAAAGCACTAGCGTGAGTGTATTGCAAGGAACTGTTCGTGTATTATATTGGGAAAGTATTTTAGCAGATACAGTAGCCGCATCTATTGTATTCACTGATGCTGGTAATACGATGACAAGAACTAAGAAGGGGCAGGGACACGGAAAAAGAAGAAAAAAAGTAAGTGCTGTTGAAGGTTTGCCTATTATTGGTCAGGAGAAAGTTGCATTAAAATTTACAGATAATAATGATAATACTATGGATTTTGATAAAAGTTTGTGTATTAATAAAATTACTGCTCTTCCCACAGATTCTCAAACCACAACAAAATCTTATATGATTGATTTGGTATCTAATGAATTTCTAGATAATGAAAAGGTTAGGGTTAGAGTTTGTAAAAGAGGGGAAATTTCTGATCATGTTAAATTTATGTTGGAAGATGTTTTAGAGACTGAAAAAAAGATTGATTTAGATGATACTAGTAGTCCTTTGGATTGGAGTGGTCATAATAACAAACCATTTTATTCAATTAATAAATTATCAACAAAAGCAGTCTCAGCACAAAATCAAGGATTAGGTGAGAGTGCTGGATATTTTTTCTGGGAAACTTCTGAGGGATATCATTTTAAATCTATTGATACTTTATTATCTGGAGAACAAAAGAAATCAATTATCTATAATGAAACTCCTGATACTTCTGGTAAAGGTATTCCAAAGGGATATGATATAAAAGCTTTAACATTAGACGTTGATAATCGTATTAATGTTCAAGATAAACTTCAAAGAGGAGCATATTCAACTCGTAGGATTGTATTTAATCCTTATGATCTTAATTATGAAGTATCAACCCTTGATGCTTTTGGTGCAGAGGGTCAAAAGGCAATAAATGATAGTGGTATGAAACTTGCTGGTGAGAGATTACCTGTTTTAAATGATGCTTTTAAGAAGGATGGTTTGGATGCTGAATTTGCTAGAACTACTTTTTTATTAGCTACAACAGGACAACTTAATATGGGCAAGTCTGATGAGCAACTTGATAAGTCAAAGGAAGAAAACTTAAAGGTAAAAGAGGTTGTCAATCAATCTATTATGAGGTATAATCAATTATTCGCTTCTCAAATAACCATTACCATACCTGGTGAATTTTCCTTACATGCAGGAGAAACTATCTTTTTAGATATTCCTCAGATAAGTGAAAGTCAAAATAAAGCTTGTGGTGATGATGTAAATGAGGAGGATGGAGGTCTATATATTATAGCAGATTTATGTCATTACATTACTGCTAAAGAGACCTATACTAAGTTAAATTTGATTAGAGATTCCTTTGGTAGAACTGGTAGTCCTACTAAAGGTAAGAACATTGCAGAGTTAATCTAATAGGAGAAATTATGACAACTAACACCCCCAAACACGATTTGGATCACGAAGTTTATCTTGATCCTAAAGATCACAAAGAGCATATCAATCATGGAATGATTGAATATACTGAAAAAGATTTAGAAATGCACAATGATGCATTCCATGCCCACTCAGAGGATGAAGTTAATAAGAATGAAGGTAAGATCAATGACTGGCATACAAGGCACGAGGACAAGCATTTAGAGGTGTATTGTGATAATCATCCAGATTCACTGGAATGTAGAGTATATGACGACTAATGGCAATAGAAGGAGGGGCATTATTTAATTCAGGATACGTAGGCCAAGGATTTAATTGGTGGATTGGTCAAATAGCTGATGATTCTTATTGGCGCGATAATATTAGTTCTGGAAAATTTGAAGATAAGGAGAGTGTTCCTGGTTGGGGTTATAGGTATAAGGTGAGGATTTTTGGTCTTCATGATTGGGGTGAAGATTCTATTAAATCTGAAAATCTTCCTTGGGCAAATATAATGTATCCAGTTACGGCTGGAGGATATCAAACTAATTCAGGAGAAACTCCCAATATTAGACAGGGTAATATTGTCTTTGGGTTCTTCTTAGATGGGTCTGAGAAAGATCAACCTATCATCATGGGAGTGATGGGAAATAATGCTCAATCACAGTTAGCAACTACAATTGGTGATAATAGAGTTAGTAATACTCAACCTGGATCTGTAGCAACAAGTGGTTTTGCTACTGGAAATAAAGATTATAAAGGAACTACTCAACCCATAGTTCCTGACCAGGATAAAGGTGTTAATAGACCTATAAAGAAGGAACTTGCATCAGAACTTTCTGCTAATATTACAGGTAAAGTGAATGAGTTTGGATTAAATCCCAGTAAAAAGATAACAGAATTTCAACAGAAGGATATTAATAGTGCGAAGGCGGAGATAGAATTAATCCTAGAGCAAAACCCTGCTTTTTCTAAAGAAGCTCAGAATAATTTAATTACGAAAAGGGTTTCTGCAGGAATGAATGCTAGGAAGAAAGAAGCACAATCTCCTAGATCTCCTGTTCAAGCAGGTGCGACTATTGAATCAGAAGTAGTTCATATACAAAGTGCTTCTGATATTAAATTGGATGAACTTGGTGGTATAAAAAGAGTAGTGTTAAAACCAGATGATCTTGTTGAATCTTGTAATAGGGCAATGCAAACTGATATGGATAACATGACTCAAAATATTGATAAGGCAATGAATGCATTATCTAGTTATACAGATGCTGTTTCTATTACTGAAGGAGTTAGAAATTTAAAGAAGCTTATTAGTGATTCTTCTAAAACTCAATCCAAATATATGAAAGTTATTATGGATAATGTGATGGAGTATAGTCAGAAAAAAATTAATAAGGAAATGACTTCCGCAGTTTCTGCATTACCTTCTTGTAAGAGATGGCAAATGGCTGATTTGAAGGATCAGATGACTCAAAATATTTTATCCGAATTTAATGATATGACAGGAGGTATGTCAGGATTGATGGAAGGTGTATTAAATAATATGCTTAAATTGAATGATACTGACGAGGGCCCTGGATTACTCACTCAAGCATTAAATTCTGCTTTTAGTGATACATCTACAGGGGATGAAAAACCAAAATCTATGCCTAGAGTTCCTATATGTGCATCTGAGGATGCCATAGCTGCTGTACTACATGCCAATCAAGCAAATATAGAAGAAACAAATAATAACGTTCTTGATGGTATAGATACATTTCTTGGTGATATGATGAAAGAACTGGCTGGTTCAGGGGGTGATATAGGTGGGATTACTAGTATGTTTTCTAAATTGGGGAATATTAGGGGTAATATGACATCAGCATTAGATTTTAAAAATATTAAGATGAATGTTTTTCCCTTTGAACTTCCACCTAATGAAGCTGTGGCTGATTACTATACTTTTTATGGTGGAGGAGCATCTCAATCTCAAACACAATTACCAAGTAATTCTGCTATTATGGATGCAGTTACAACACTGAAAGATAGGGTATTGCCTGATCCAGAACCTTTACTAGCATTTGCTGAACCACCTAAAAATGCCCGTAATGTTGATCTTACAGAAACTCCTATTGGTCAGTCTAATGATGATTTTGATATAGATGCAGAAGTTTCAGATAATGCTGCTCAAGAATCTGACTTTAATATTTACTGATAAATAGTTCAACTGGAGGTTATAGTTTTTAATGTTTACATTTACAGCTCCAAATACTAAATGTAATATTACAGTTGGTTATATTTCATCTGAAAGAGGATTTATAGATGACGTTGGTCTTTACGAAGCTAATCAATATGCAAAGTTAAATCCAGGAACCCAATTTATTTTTAGAAATAGGGATTTTGTAAAATATTTAAATATCAATGAAGTTAATAAGTTAAGTCCTAATTCACTTCTTCCACAGAAACGTTCCTCTGCTGGATCATGTAGTGGTATTGTTGGATTAAACCTAGAGGGAGATTCAAGTAAAAGTATTGATGATGCGTTAGGATTGGGTGAAAATGGTATTCCTATTACTGGAGGAACAACTCAAAAAGGTGCTACTGATTTAGAAGATAAGACTAGAGTTAATTTTTATGGTGGTGGTGGAGTAGGAGTTCAAGCAGCACCTATTATTGGTATTGATGGATCTATATTAGCTGTTCAAGTTATACATGGTGGTTATGGATACAAATATCCTCCTATTGTTGATATACATGATGATACTGGAAGAGGAGCAGGAGTAGTTGCTAGATCAATTATTAAAACAAAAACATCCGATGAAGCTTTTCTTATTGAAGAATATGATCAAGAAGAAGATTATGAGGAATATGTATTAGATAAATGTGTTCCAGAATTGGAAGATATTGGATATGGTCAGAGATGGGATCCAGAAGGAAAGAATCTGGGTAAATGGAATCCATCTACTTATTTCAATAAGTTAAAAAATCCTATTGATTATGATATTCAAAGGTATCAAAAATTTTTAATAGGTTTAGCACAAGGAACTATTATTGAGAATAATAGAATTAAGGGTTGGTGGACAACAAAACAAAAACCACCTCTAAGAGTAACATCTGCAGATAAAGTTACAAGACAAATTTATGATGCATTTCATTGGGCATGGGGTTCAGTTCCAGCAACAAACGATCCTATTGCTAATCTTTATATAAAATTGTTTGGAAGAGATCCTGATCCTAGAGGTCTTCAGTATTGGAAAGATATACAAGCTAGTGGTAAGAGTCTTGCTCAGGTTGAGGAGGGAATGAAGACTTTTCCTGAATGGGAAGAGGTTTGTTTTGGTAAGTGTAAACCTGTTATGTCTGTAAAAACAGTTCAGGGTAATCAATATTTTGAATATGATAAAAAGAATTTTATGAATAAGTATGCGATATCTCCCACTCCACAATCTAATGTTCCTGCTTCTGATAATGCAGGAAAATTATATTCTCTAGAGTGGGAGGAAGAGTTTCCTTTTGATGGTGAGTATATTTTTAATGTTCAAGCAGATAATGAAGCACATTTATTTCTTGATAATGAGATAGTTGGTGATAAGATTGTATTGGGGGCAGGTGGTGCAGCAGGAGCTACATTATCTCCTCCTCAAAAAATTAAAAAATATGTAAAAGCAGGGATGCGTAAGATTACTTTAGATCTTATGAATTTACCTGTCATGGAAATGAAGAAGATTCAGAAAGATGTAGTTGCTACTTCTGATGAAGTTACTTTTACTGTTACCACAGCTTCTCTTTATGCTAATGGTTTTGAAATTCCAGATTTGGGTATTAGTATAGGTAAGGAATATGGTAATGGTAAAGACATAAGGGAAACAATTACTAAAAAAGTTGAGTATGGAAGAGTTTATCCTGTAAAATTTACAAGTAGTAATCAAAGAGTTGTAGAAGGAGGAAATGGTGATGGTACGGTAATTCGATATGAAGATTTAAATCCATCAAATAAAACAATTAGAGTTGCAAAAAATAATACATGTATTGAATTAAAAGATGGTAGAGGAAATGATGCGAATGTTAAGTTTACTATTACTAGTGGAGATGCTAAGTTTTCTGATGATGGTAGACGTATAATAGGTAAAGGAAAGGTTGGTTTAAATCTCTGGTATGATGATAATCCAAGGTATTCTGGTGAAGCTGTGCGTTCAATTGCGATTGGTAAGACAAAGTGGGTGAAGGAAAGGAAACATAAAGGTGGAGAATCAAAAACAATTACTCTTGACGGTGGCAATACGACTGCTGGTGGAAATAATAGTTCACGTATCAAATTAAGAAATAAAGGTGAAAAAGTTATTGAAATGGAAGATATTCCAGGAACTGATGCAGGTGGAGGTGGTGTAGGTGTATATTGGGATGATTTAATATGTTCTGTAAATAATGGAAAACTTTTTGGTATTTCTGGAAATACTTGTAGTTTTATGGTCAATCCTCCCGTTAATTCTACAGGAAAGTCTAGTGAAAGTAAGAAAGCAAAAAGAGCACATGTATTCAATACTATTGATTGGATTACTAAAGCAGATAGAAAATTATGGAAAATTAACCCTAGTCCTGGAAAAGATTCTAATTTTTTCAATCAACTAGGAATTCTTCCATTTGATCCTACAGAAGTTGCGAAGGTATCTAAGAAAAGAACAAGAAATGTTGAAGTTGCACCTACTGGAGTACCTCCTAGTGTAAAGTTTGAGATTGGTAATGATGGAATAACTTATCTAAAAGTTATTGGTAATGGAAGAGTGAAGGTTGGGTTGCAATTAAATGTTAATGATAATCCACGAAGAGCAGGACTTGCCGTAAGAGAAGTAAAGATACAAGCAGATGATGGTGAGATCGTTATGAAGAGAGAGTGGGTCACAAGAGCCACTGATAGAGGAATGGGTATTTTTAGTGCTGGTAAAAGATATGAAGTAAAAATACTTGGTGGAGTTGGAAGAACACCTATTCCAACTACTGCAGGAGATCAAATTGGTTTATTAGATAGTCATGGTGTTGATTGGAATGCTGATATAAAAATTAACAGCATAACCCCACTTTCAATTACTAAGCAAATTGAAGAAAGTGTACTTGGATATCCAGATTATCCAAATGCATCAACTGATGATTATGCAGGATTTCATGAAATTACTTGGAATAGTATTGTTTTTCCTGAAGATGGAAATTATTCGATTACAACTGCTGTTGATGATAACGTAGTTCTTACTTTTACTGGAAATAGTCCTCAAGCAAATAAGAAGGATGTTGTTATAGATAAGCAAGGATTTAGAATTCGTGGAGATTGGAGAACAGGGACTGGTAAATCTGTCGAGGTAAAATATTTTAAGTCTGGAACTTATACATTAAAGGCAATCCTTGAACAACTTCCAGGTGCTCCTATAGCAAAGGGTAATCCAATGGCTCTTGCTGTTGAGGTAAAAGCAGCATTTATTAGTAATGAAATTGAAGTAGTTTCTGTTAAATCTTGGAATCAGAATCCAATGGGAGTTGCGATGACTATTGATGCTCCATTAGCACCTCCTCCTAAAGAACCACCTCAATTACAAGAGGGAAGATGCCCTAAAAATCCTATTTGGACCACTAGATCTCCTGGAGATAAAACTTGGTATCCAGTTAAAGTGGATTCTTGGAGTAAATTTATGAATAGGTATTCATTATCACCTATTCCTCCTTTAGGATTAAAAGGAACTGATGGTGCTGGTACTGTTTATAGAAATAGTTGGAAGGTAGAACTTCCTTACAAAGGATTTTATGGTGTTAAAGGAACAGTAGATAATTTTGGAAAATTGTTTATTGATGGAGTTGAGGTTCTTGGACCCGATGCTGAGAAGAATTTTGATAATTATGATAATGCAGCACCCAAATCCAAGAAGATATTTCTAGAAAAGAAAACAATTGATATAACTGTCGAGGTTGAGAATGAGAAATCTTTTATATGGCAGACTATAGATGAGAAAGTTTTTAGTACTGCAGATTGGGCATCTAAACAAACTAATACATCTACTACGATTGAAGGTGTTAAGAATGTAGATGTTATTTTTAAAGTAAGTTCTGCATCTCTTTATGCTAATAATATTGATATGAAAGGAGTATTTTCTGTTGGAAAGTCCTATGGTGGACCTAATTTTAATGAAACTTATGATCGTAATATAGAAGTTGGTAAAGTATATGATGTGGTGTTTACAAGTAATAATCAAGCACAAAAAAGTAATAGGATTCCTGTTGTATATAAGAATTTAAACCCAAGAAATAATCCAATTAAAGTTACAAGAAATAATAAAAGAATTGAATTAGTAGATGGTACTCGTAATAATGTAAATGCTTCAATTACAATAGATAAAACTGATGGTGGTGAGGTTACATTTACTGCTGATGGTAAAGGATTAAAAGTTACTGGTGGCACTGCTGCAAATAGAGTTAAGACAACTATTACTTTAACATGGTCTGATCATAGGCGTAATGGTTATGCTCTTGATTCATTCTCTGTCGCTGATAAAACTTGGACTAGAACAAATATACAACATGGAAGTGAAACAAAAGATGTTTACATATATCCAGATAATGCAACTTATAATCAAAATAATAATTCTAATATTAGATTGAGAAATAAAGGGAAGGGTGTTGTTCAAATGGAGGATTGGACTGATAATGATTGGGTAGATATTATGGCCTCTGCTACAGATGGTGAGTTTTATAATATGGTTGGAAATACTTGTAAGTTCAGAATTCCTTCTAAAGATAAAACAACTATAGAATATGGTAAAGGTCTTACAGGTGGATCTACGAAGGATGGTGTTAGTTATTCTGGACCTCCTATTTCCACTTATGGAAATGGAAAATTGGGAGCTTTAATTACTCCTACGTTTACTAGTGATGAAGAATATATTGCTGAGTTTAATGGTAAGACATGGACAATGACATGGAGTGGTGTTAATTTTAAAGAAACGGGAACTTATGATATACAAGCAGAAGTTGATGATAGTTTGGTTGTAAAAGTTGATGGTGTAAATGTTTTGAGAGCAGAAGGTAAAACCAACGTAAATAAGGGTCAATTTAATGTTACTGAAGGAAAAAGAACTGTAGAAATAGTTTTAACTAATATAGATTTAGGAAAGTCATACTATGGTGGTAATCCCACTGTTGCTGGTGTGAAGATTACTAAAAAGGCACAAGTAGCAAAATTAGATCCAACTACAGGGACAGCACAGGGTAAACCTTGGACAGTTAATCCTGTTGGAGTGTCTGCAATTCTTATTCCACCACCTTGCCCTAAAAAAATAGATGGTGTTGGTATTGTTACTGCAGTTATTATTACAGATCCAGGAAATGGATTTGATCCTCCTATTAGACAAGTAGATCCTGATACACCTTCAGGTCCACCTGTTATTATTGAGGTAGATAAAATTATTCCTGATGATACTGGTATAAATTATGGACCAGATGATAAAGTATGTATTGTAAATACTGAAACTGGTGAAGAGATATGTTTTCTTCCTCCTAAAGGTCCATTTGGAGAAATACCAGAATTTGATCCTCGTAAAACTCCCCGTGTTCCTGGAGGACCACCCGATCCAACAGATCCTACTCTTCCACCACCACCAACACTACCTGGAGTAACAATTAATGCTATTCCTCCAGTAATACTTAAAGGATCTTGTACTGAACTTGTTTATACTTCCAAAGTAAATACTAAACTTACAATAGATCAGGGAGTTGGAAATGTTCCCGTTAAACCACGGGGTGTAATGAAAGTTTGTCCTACAGAAACTACAACATATTGTATTACTGGTGATGTGGGTGGTACTGCATGTGCAGTAGTAACGGTTATTGATGATCCTGATGATCCTTTATTAATTGCAGAAGGAGATCCTGGAGAACCTGCTCCTAATGGTTATAGGAGGTTTCCTCAAATAGTAGTAAGAGGAAGAGGCACGGGTATTGGATATAAGGGTATACCATTAATGAAATCAGTTTTGGATCCTATTGGAGTTGATCCTAATAGATTAATTCAGGTTACTGATCTTCCTGGATTGAAACAAACTGGATATTATAATGGTAAACCTTACTATGGTGCGGTTTTCTATGAAAATGGTACTCGTTATGCTGGATATTATGATACACCTGGACAAAAAGTTCAAATTTATGATTCATTGAAAGAGAGTATTGATGCTCGTATCACTACCCCTCCATCTGCCATCCAAAGACAAGGTACGGATATTAATAGTAATAATCCTAGACTTAATATTCCTGGAACTCCTGACAATCTTACTTAATAATTATGCCAACAGCTAATAATCAAAAACTGAATAGAAATGAGGGACAATCTAAGCAGAATTATACTGCAAAGTCTATTGGTAATGATAAGGGATCATTAAAATTTGGTCAAATTGATAAGAAAGGAGCTGTCACCTCTGGAGTTAAACTTGATACACCTGATGGTCGTCATCAATTTAATTTAGAGATTGATGGTAAAAGGAAGGGATGGACAAGTTCTACAAGTCCTGGTAATTTTCAAGTTGAGTGTGGGAGTGATAATGTAGAAGCAGATTCAACTTGTGTGATAGATGCAGTGAATGGTGATATTATTATTACTGCTCATAATGGTAAAATTAGAATGGTAGGAACTGATATTGAATTAGTTGCTATTGGTGAAGGTGGTTCTAAGGGACATATTAAATGTAGTGCTACTGAAACTTTTACAGTACATAAAACTAAAAAAATAATTTTAGATTCCAAATCATTGACTAAAATTACTACTGGTGGTATTATGTGGATGGCTGCTAATAGTTGTATGAAAATATATTCATCCATAATCAGAGGTGTCACCGATGCTGTTGCTATAAAAGAGGCAAAGAACGGTGGTCAAAGATTTCAAAAGGAAAACAATCAAGTATAGGTGGGGTTAAATTTAAATGTCATTTAATATGGATGATGCCCAGATAGGTGGGCAGTTAAGAGTCGGAACAGGTATTTGTCCTCCTATTAAAGAGGGTGATTATAAAATTAATGGAACTGCTCATGTTGAAGGACCAATGGTTGTTGGTAATGGACTTAAGATTAAGTTGGGTGCTTCTTTACAAGATCCTGATGAACCAACAGCAGTGGGAGTTCAAAATCAAGATAATCCAGGTGCAGCACCAGCTAATTTTATGGTGACTAGATGTTATAACGATGATAGAGATTGTTTTACTCCTGCGATTAAAAGAGCATTACAAACTGAAGGTAATGTTAGAATTAATGGTGATAATGGAACTCCAAATGCGTTAGATCTGAGTGGAAATTATAAACAGATTGGTGATATGGATATTACTGGTGATGGAAAGATAAGTGGTAATTGGACTATTGGTGGTACAATGAAATCAAATTATGCAACATGGTCTGGTTCTATTGTTGCAACAACTAAATTATTTGATATTCCTCACCCCAATAAAGAAGGGTATCGATTAGCTCATGCTTGTTTAGAAGGACCAGAACATTCGGTTTATTTTAGAGGAAAGGTAAAAAATAAAAGTATAATACAACTTCCAAAGTATTGGGAAAATTTAGTAGATCCAACAACAATTACTGTAAGTTTAACTCCAATAGGAGCACATCAGAATGTGATTGTAAAGAGGATAGATGATGGTAAAATTCATTTACAAGCACAAGGTGGAATGCCAATTAATTGTTTTTTCCATGTGTTTGCGACAAGACAAGATGTTGAAAGACTTGAGGTTGAGTATGAAGGTAATAGTGTAGATGATTCTCCAAACAAGCCTTGACAAGGCATCCCATCTACCTTATACTGATGGGATATGCAGGACACTCTATGGAAGAAGAATATTTGTCTCGTTGTGTCGTGGACACCGTTAGAAGAACTGTTCACATCTA
>VTLG01001023.1_pt1 | contig 21042 bp, 29 predicted proteins | sample 4694571 | NCBI WGS metagenome assembly VTLG01 (sample SAMN12604809, study PRJNA352737) | marine metagenome | biome: ENVO:00000447; feature: ENVO:00000209|ENVO:00000569|ENVO:01000036; material: ENVO:00002151; isolation source: viral sequences binned using virsorter ... | reverse complement strand
CAGCAGATGAAATAATACATTTTTATCATCAAGAAAGACCACATCAAACTCGTGGAATACCACCTTTATCATCATGTTTAAGAGATTTAAAAATGTTAGATGGTTATATGGAAGCAGAATTAGTAGCGGCTAGAGTTAGTGCTAGTAAAATGGGTTTTTTTAAATCAAATGATGCTGATGGTTATACTGGAGAAGATAAAATAGATACAAACAATCCTGTAATGTTTGCTGAAGCTGGAACTTTTGAACAATTACCTACTGGAACAGAATTTCAATCATTCGACCCACAACACCCAACAACTGCATTTAAAGATTTTACAAAAGCAGTAATTAGAACAATAGCAAGTAGTTTAAATATTAGTTACAACACATTAGCAAACGATTTAGAAAGTGTAAATTATTCTAGTATTAGACAAGGTGCATTAGAAGAAAGAAATTTTTTTCAATGTGAACAATATAGAATGATTCGAAATTTTCACGATGTTATTTATAGTAAATGGCTTGAAATGATATTATTAACTGATCTTTTAAATGGACTTCCACCTTCAAAATTTCCTAAATTTAATAATCCAATTTGGAGAGGTAGAGGTTGGCAATGGATTGACCCTAAAAAAGAAGTAGAAGCATTAAAAATAGGTGTAGAAAATGGTTTTTTATCTATTCAAGATGTTCAAAGTGGTTATGGTCGTGATGTTGAAGATGTATTTAGTCAAATACAAGCAGATAAAGAACTAGCTGAAAAATTTGGAATACAATTAGCTTTTGAACCTTTTGGAACAAAAGAAAATCAACAAAATCAACCACAAGAGGTTGAAGATAGCAAAGAAAATGAATAATTAGTAACTATGGAAAAAAAACATATTCAAAATATAACTGAAAATGATGATTCAGTAACTATAACTTTTGGTAAATCTGATGAGTATAACAAAGAAGGGGACAGGAAAGTTTCTGATAGCAAACCATCTATGGTATCAGCAAAATCGGAAGAACAAAAAGATAATAAAGAACAAGAAAAAAATAAAGATAACAACGAAGTTGAAGAAAAACAAAAAGCAGAAGATTTAAGTTTTGAAAATAAATCAGATAAAATAGCAACGCAAGAATCAACTAAAGAAAAGCTATTTAGATTATTTGGTTTTAATAATAAAAAAGTTGATGAAGAAAAAAGAACTGTTGGTTTAGCGTTCTCGTCAGAAGAACCATACGACAGAAGTTTTGGAACAGAAATATTAAGTCATAATCCTAGTGATATTGACTTTTCGTTTATTGCAAGTGGTAGAGCGCCTTTATTACTCAACCACGATTTTGAAAAGCAAATAGGTGTCATAGAGAAAGCTGAAATTAGCGAAGCAGACAAGGTAGGTCGTGCAGTCGTTAGATTTGGAAAATCAAAACTAGCTGATGAGGTTTTTCGTGATGTCATGGACGGCATTCGTAGTAATGTGAGTGTTGGCTATGAAATACTGAAGATGGCTAAAGTTAAAGACGATAACGAGGACGAAGAAAAACCAACTTATCGTGTTAATTGGAGGCCATTGGAAGCGTCTATTGTTTCGGTACCAGCAGACACAACTGTTGGAATTGGTCGAAGCAAAGATGAAACATTAACCGACAACAATTCTTCTAAAGAAAGAATTGAAGTCATACAAAAGGTAAACACAATGGAAAAAGCAAACGAAACTCCAAAAGTTGAAGCACCTAAAGTTAATGTTGAAGAACAAATCGCTAAAGCGAGAAAAGACGAAACAGCTAGAATTAAAGAAATTACTGCATTAGGAGCAAAACATAATTGTTCCGATGTTGCAAGTAAAGCAGTTAATGATGGCGTTTCTCTTGCTCAATTTAGAGGAATTGTTTTAGACAAACTTGGCGATGCAAAACCTTTGGACAAAAAAGACAACATTGGACTTTCTAATAAAGAATCACAAGACTATTCAATAGTTAGAGCAATAAAAGCTATGACTACTGGAAATTGGTCTGGTGCTGAACTTGAAAGAGAAGCGTCTGATGAAATCTCAAGAAAAACAGGCAAAGCTCCTAGAGGAATCTTCATTCCATCTGATATTAGATGGCAAAGAGATTTGATTTCAGGTGCTTCTGCTGATGGTGGTGCTTTAGTAGCAACTAATCTTTTAGCTGGTTCATTTATTGAAGCGTTAAGAGCAAAAATGGTTGTGAAACAAGCAGGTGCTTTAGTTTTAAGTGGTCTAGTTGGTGATGTTGCTATACCTGCTCAAAATGCAGTTAATTCTGCATCATGGGTAGCAGAAAATGCGGCAGTAACAGAAGTTAATCCAACTTATAGACAAGTAACAATGGCTCCAAAAACTCTTGGTACATTTACTGACATATCAAGACACTTAATGCATCAATCAACTCCAGCTATTGAAACTATTGTTAGAAATGACATAATTAGAACATTAGCTAACGAAGTTGATAAAAAAGCTATTCAAGGTGATGGAACTTCAAACACTCCAACAGGTATTTTAAATACTTCTGGGATTGGTTCTGTTGCTATGGGTACTAATGGCGATCAAGGAACTTGGGCTAAAGTTGTTGAAACTTGGAAAGAAGTTGCTACTGATAATGCAGACGTAGGAGCATTAGCATTCTTAACTTCTCCAACTCAAGTTTCTCGTTTCATGGCAATACCTAAAGTTAGTTCATCTGACTCGGTAATGATTATGAACGATCAAAACAACTTGATGGGTTACAAAGTCTTTTCAACAACAAACTCTCCTGACAACCTAACTAAAGGTACAGCAAGTGGGACTTGTTCCGCTCTTACTTTTGGTAATTTTAATGATTTAATCATTGGAGAATGGGGATCGTTAGACATAAGTGTTGACCCTTATACTAATGCCGCTAAAGGTGGTACTAGAATAATCGGTTTATACGATGTAGATGTTGCTGTTAGACACGCAGAAAGTTTTGCGGCAATAAAAGACTTAATTGCATAATTTTAATAATTATCAATTTATAAGATTAGGCGTGGCATTGACCACGCCTTTTCTTTTTAGTAAAAGGAATTATTATGAAAATAAAAATAGTAAAACAAACATTTGTTAAAGGTGCTTTAGCAAAAGCTGGTGATGTAATAGATGCTGATGAAACTGATGGAAATTTATTAATCGGTATGGGTAAAGCTATTGCTTCAGCAGAAGATGTTAAAAAACCAGAAAACAAAGCAGTAAAAAAAAGAAGCATTTTTTCTCGTAAAAAATAATTAACTAAAGGAATTATAATGTTTATCTTTGGATTACCTATGTCATATTGGTTTAAAAATCCTAAACAATTATTAAAAAAAGCAAAAGAATATAAGTATCATATTGTTGCTGGAATAATTGTTATTGTTATCTTATCAGCTATATTTTAATGAAATTGTCTTTTATCAAGTATGGTAAAAGAAAAATAAAAATTAAATATGAGTTGTTGCATGATTGCTATGGATTGTACGACCCAAATCACAATACTTTACAGCTTGATAAAAGGTTGAAGTCTTTAAAGTTATTTAATACTTTAATGCACGAGTTATTTCATATAATTATGAGTAATGAAAATATAAATGTTAATTTAAAAGGAGAAGAACCTATTGCAAAAGCAGTGGGTGATGGTTACGAAAAAATATTCAAGGCCAATCCATTCCTAGTTAAAATATTAACACAATGTTTAAGAAAGTAAAATAAAATGGCAGTAGAAACAGATACAGAACGAGCAATATTTTTTGATAGTGATGACTTTGCTAGTTCAGCAACATTTACCGATGTTTCTGCTGGAACTTCATCAACAATAAAAGGAATTTTTGATAAAGAATCAGTAGAACAAGCTGTAGGTGAAGCAGGATTAATTGAAGAAGTGCCTATGTTCACTTGCAAGACTTCTGATGTATCTGACGCAACTTTTAACGATACATTGGTTATTGATAGCACTACTTATTACATTAAAGAATTATTACCTGATGGAACAGGAGTAACTAGAATAACTTTATCAGGATAATATGGCTCACATTAGAAAAACAATTAGAGAAAATGTTAAAACAGCAATTACTGGTTTATCAACAACTGGTACAAGCGTTTATGAAACAAGATACTTTCCTTTACAAACTGGAAATTTACCTGCTTTAATAGTTTATACTTTAGATGAAACTATTGAAGATTATACTTTAGGTAAAAATACAAGAACTCAACAAAGAGCATTAAATTTAATTATAGAAGCACATTGTAGAGGAACTGCAAACATAGATGATACACTTGATACTATTGCTGAAGAAGTTGAAGAAGCAATGGTTAGCGATGTTACTCGTGGCGGAAATGCTAAAGATACAAAGTTGGTCGCAACTGAAATTGAATTTGATACAGCTAGTCAAAAAACTGGTTTGATGAGGTTGACCTATTTAATTAATTACAATACGATAGAAAACGCAGTACAAACAGGAGTATAATTTATGGCAACAAATATAATAAAATTAAAATCGCCTAATGGTAATAGTGTTATTGAAGTATCAAAAGATATGGAAGAATATTATTTAAAAATGGGGTACACAAAAGCTAGTGGTACTGATAAAAAACCATCATTTAGCAATAATGCTAAAATAAAAACAAATAAGGATAAATAACAATGGCAACACATACAGGAAGTTCAGGTGTAATAAAAATCGGTACTAATACTATTGCTGAAGTAAGAAGTTTTACTATAGATACAACAGCAGAATTATTAGAGGATACTGCATTAACTGATACTTCAAAATCTTTCAAAGTTGGAAAAAAAGGTGCAACAGTATCGGTCGAGTGTTTCTGGGACGAAACAGACACTAACGGGCAGATAGCTTTAGCTGAAGGGTCATCTGTAGCAATGGATTTATTTCCTGAAGGAACAGACTCTAGCGATTACTATTATAGTGGTACTTGGTTAGTAACTGCTAATTCGGTTTCTATTCCTACTGATGGTATTATCGAAGCTACTTTTTCAGCTACTTTGACAGGTAATTTAAGCAGAAGCACAGTTTAATTTGACATTTAGTTAAAAATCAGTATTCACTCATTTTATGAGTGATATTCTCGATAAAGCTAAAGAACATTTTAAATCTATTGACAGGAAAATTATTGAAGTTCCTGAATGGGGTCAAACTGTGTATTCAAAACCATTAACTTTAGCTGACAAAAGAAAATTAACTAGAACTACAAAACCAGATGATGTTACTTTATTTGCTGATGTACTTATTTTAAAAGCAGAAGATAAAGAAGGTAATAAACTTTATACTTTAGAAAATAAACATACTTTAATGCACTCGGTTGACCCAGAAGTAGTTGCCCGCGTTGCTCAACAAATATTAGAAGTCGTCCCAATTGAAGATTGGGAAAAAAAAAATCAGGACAGATAAAGAATTAGTCAATATTCTACATTTAGCAAAAGACCTTAACTTGAAACTATCTGACATTATGAGTATGAGTGTAAATGAATTTAATTTATGGTGCGCTTTTTACGATAAATTAAATACAGACATAAAACTTAAAAGATAATGGCAAGAAATAGATTACAATTCGATATTAACGCAAAGGATAAAACTAAACGAGCATTTAGTACATTAAAGCGTGGTCTTGGGGGAGTATCAAAAGCAATCTTTAATATGAAAACAGGACTAGCCGCAGTTGCAGGTGTAGCTGGTATTGGTTTATTAATTAGAAATTCATTACAATCAATAGATAAATTAGGAAAATTATCAAGACAAGTATTTATATCAACAGAAGATTTATCAGCATTTAGATTAGCCGCAGATTTAGGTGGTACATCTTTAGAAGCGTTTGCTAAAGGTGCAAGAACAATGGCAGTTGGTATTAGCGATTGGCTTACTAAAGGAACTGGTATCGCACAAGACGCATTTATACAATTAGGAATTACTCAAGATGATTTAAGAGCAACCAATGGAGATTTGTTTAAACAATTTCAATTAGTTTCTGATGCTTTAAGAAAAATGGAAAATGGCACAGATAAAACTGCGGCCGCTTATAAATTATTTGGTGGAAGAAATATTGAACTTTTAACTGCTATTGAAAGAGGTACTGATGGAATAGAAGAAATGCGTAAAGAAGCAGAAAGATTTGGAATTGTTTTAGATAGTAGATTAGTAAAAAAAGTAGAAGATGCAAACGATTCGATAACTAGAAGTAAAATGGTGTTTAAAGGTTTAACAGAACATTTTACAATAGCTTTAGCACCTGCAATAGAAACTGTATCAACAAATTTAAGAGATAAATTATTACATTGGATAGAAAAAACTCATGGAAGCGTTGATGCTTTTGGTAATACTTTAGGAACAACAATAATTACAAGTATTAAAAAATTTGTTTTAACAATAGTTGAACATCAAGATAAATTTAGAAATACAGCAATAGTATTTCAAAATCTTGCAATTTCTTTAGAAAATATAGGTCGTGCTTTAACTTTTAAAGGTGGGTTTAAAGATTTTAAAGAAATGATTGTTACAGATTTAGCAGATATTCAGGCACAAGTAGAAGCAGTTAGTGAATCTTTTGATAAATTATTAGTTAAAGATGTAAGTGCTTTTGATTTTGAAGATCAAAAAATGAAAGCAATTTTAGAAGGTTACAAGAACAAAGATAAAGCAGTTAAAGAAAGTTCTAAAGTATTAAAAGGTGCATACGATTTTGAAGATAAAAAAATAAAAGCACAACAACAAGCATTTAAAGAAAATGAAGAACAAAAAGCATTAATAAGAAAACAAGGAATGGAAGCATTAAAAGGTAATTTAGAAGGAACATTAACTATATTATCTGGACATAATAAAAAAGCATTTGACGCATTAAAAGCATATAAAATTTCTGAAGCAATTATTAATACTTATTCAGCAGTTATGAAAGCGTTTGCAACATATCCACCACCTATAAATTATGCAGTTGCAGGTTCTGCTTTGGCTTTTGGTATGGCACAAGTTGGACAGATTAGAGCGCAGAAATTTACAGCTAGACGACAAGGTGGATTAGTTTCAGAAAATAAACCTTACATGGTTGGAGAAGGCGGGCCAGAAACTTTTGTTCCTAATACTGCTGGCACAATAATTCCAAGTGGTATGGGTGGACAAAATGTAAATGTTAATTTTACTATTAATGCAGTTGATACTGCTGGGTTTCAAGCGTTACTAGCTAACGAAAGAGGTATGATCGTTAGCATGATTAATAGTGCAGTTAATCAACAAGGAAAGAGTAATTTAATTTAATGAGTGGACAATTACCTACATCACCTGTTTTTAATGCTATGAATTTTAAAGATGAAAGTAATACTTTAATTTCAATATCTGATAGTGGAAGAAGATTTGCTAGAAAAATTGATAACCAAAGATGGAAATTTACTTGTAGTTATAAATTATTAACTAGAGCAGAATTTGCACCTATACTTGCTTTTATAACTAAACAAAGAGGTCAAAAAGAAACCTTTACTGTTATTCCACCTAAAATAAAAGATGCACAAGGTTCAGAAACTACAACAATATCTGTTAATGGTGCGCATACTGCTGGAGATACAACAATAGCAATAGATGGGTTTAATGCAGATAGTGCTGGTTCACTTAAAGCTGGAGATTTTATTAAATTTTCTGGGCATACAAAAGTTTATATGGTGGTTTCCGATGTTACTCCAAGTTCCAATGCGGCTACTGTAACTATTGAGCCACCTATTATTGAAAATTTATCTAATGATGAAACTGTAACTTATGATGATGTTCCTTTTACAGTTTATTTAACAGGGAATGTCCAACAATACAGTTTAGGTATTAATGATTTATATAATTATGAATTTGATGTGTGTGAGGCGTTTTAATGAAAGTGTCTGAAAATACATCAGTTGATATGCCATTAAAAAATTTAATAAGTATTATAGGTGCTGTTGCTATTGGTGTATGGGCATACTTTGGAATTATTGAAAGACTTAATACATTAGAAACAGATAATCATTTAATTAAAAAAGATTTAGAAGGTGCAGTAGAATTTTCTATTAAATGGCCTAGAGGCGAATTAGGAAGTTTGCCCGCCGATTCTGAGCAGTTTCTCCTGATCGAGGACGCTTTAAAATCTATTGAAGATATACAAGAAGAACTTAAAGAAAGCAGACATAACGCAACAAATATTTCAAGGTTGCAAAAAGATGTAGAAAGATTAATGGAACAATTAGAAATAATAAAAGATAAGGTAAGAAAAAATGGGAATCATAACTAAAGGTGTAATAGTTTTATGTATGTTCTATCAAGGTGGAATTATAGAACACACTTACATACAGTCTCAGAAGATGTCCGATTGTTTGAAATCAAAAAGACAAGTAGAGAGATCGGTTAATCCACAAAATGTTAGAATGCAATGTGGTAAAGTAGATGCTATTATTGAGAAAGATGAATATAGCGATAAAATAAGAGTTGTTAAAATAGTTAAAGATAAATACGATTCATCTGGATATACAAAATAATGAATGAAAAACTTATTACAGCATTATTAGCAATATTACTTGCGTTAGGTGGTTGGACTTTATCAAGAACATTCTCACTTTCAACAGACATGGTGCTTATTAAAGAAAAAGTATCATCATTGGAAGAAAAAATTGAAGGCAAGTTTAAAAAGAAAAAGAAAAAAAAGAAGAAGAAAGATGATAAATGAAAGGACAGTTATATTATTGCTTTTCCTAACTTTAATTGGGGTGGGTTTAGCTGGTTGTAATACTAATGTTTGTCCAGATAAGACTACAGTAGAAATTGGCGTAACAGAAACAGATTCTAAAAACGATAAACTACAAGAAAAAAAATCTATAACACAATCTTGGAAATGGGGTAAAAAGAAATGTCAAGAGGACTAACAACAGCAGTAAAAAACGCTTTAGCAGGAACACCTACATTTTGTCATTTAGTTTATTTAGGATTTTCAACACCTGTAAGAAAAACAGATAACTCTTTTGATATAGTAGATGATATTGAAGGTAGTTCACAAACTTATAATGCTGATGGAACTTTATTAGGAGTTGGTAATGTTCCTGAATCTAATACTCCAATTAAAAATAGTATTGATTTAATATTTAGTGGAGTAGATCAATCTTTAATTTCAACAGTTTTAAATAATGATGTTCTTGGTACTGATATAAAAGTTTATAGAGCAGTAATAAGTGGAACTACTGCTATTGCTGACCCATTTTTATTATTTCATGGAAATTTATCAGATTTTCAAATTAATGATGCTGGAACTAATGCTAATTTATCAATATCAGCAACAAATCATTTTGGTAATTTTGAAAAGATAAATGGCAGAACTACTGCCGATACTTCTCAACAAAGATATTTTGTAGGAGATAAAGGTTTTGAATTTTCAGCTTTAACAATTAGAGATATTAAATGGGGTAGAGCATAATGTTTAATTGGTTAGATAAATTATTAATTAAAGTAGCAAAAAAAATATTAAATAGATATGCACCTAAAGGCGAATTTATTGCCTATATTAATAAACAAGAAGAAAAACTATTAAAAGATTTAGGTGGTCTTGGCAAACCTGTAAATCAAACAGGAATTAAATCTTTTTGGAATCCTTTTTCATGGGCGGCAGAAGTTATTGCACCAGTTGTTAAATTTGTTGCTCCTTATGTTAAATTTTTACAAAAATATAGTGGTTGGATTTCAGCTATATCAATAGGTATTCAAGTAATAGGTTGGTTAAAAAAACCAGATACACCAGATACTCCAAATATGGATTCTATTCCAGAACAAGTAGCAAAAGGTGTGTTAGTAAATAAAACTTCTTCTAATGCTCCTTTGCCAGTTATTTATGGACAAAGAAAAATTGGTGGTGTTGGAGTTTTTATGGAAACTTCAGGAACTGACAACGAATTTCTTTATATGATTTTTGCTTTATGCGAAGGTGGTGTTGAATCTTGTGAACAAATTTACATAGATGATAAATTAGTTACTTGGTCTGGTGCATTAACACATGGAACAGAAAGATTAGTAGGAACTTCAGATTCAAATTTTTATCAAGATAGTACAAGTTTAATTACAGCAACTTGGTATGATGGTAGGGACGATCAAACTTATAATACAACAGTTGGTGCTTTATCATCTTGGACATCAAACCATAGATTAAGAGGTGTTAGTTATTTGGCTTTAAAGTTTAAATGGCACATAGACGCTTTTATGGCAATTCCAGATGTTAAAGCAGTTATTAAAGGAAGAAAAGTTTATGACCCAAATTTAGATGGTACAAAAACTGGTGGATCTGGTTCACATAGAGAAGATACAGCTTCAACTTGGGAATGGTCTAATAATCCTGTTCTTTGTACTTTAGATTATATGAGAAATACAAGATTTGGATTAGGAATTGCTAATAGTTATTTTGATGGAGATTATGCTGATTGGCAAACTGCGGCAGATGTTTGTGATACAGATGTTACTCCTTATGGTTCTGCAAGTGCCATTGATTTATTAGATATGAATTATGTTTTAGATACTAAAAAAAAATGTATTGATAATTTAAAAGAAATGGTTGGTGGTTTTAGAGGATATTTAAATTATGCAAATGGAGAATATAAAGTTTTAGCTGAATCAACTGGAAGTGCTAGTATTTCATTAACAGAAGATAATATTTTAGGCGGAATTAAAGTTTCAAGTTTAACAAGAAATGGAAGATTTAATAGAGTTATAGTTACTTTTGTTAATCCTGATAAAAATTATCAAGCAGACGAAATACAATGGCCGCCTGTAGATGATAGCGGTTTAACAAGTGCAGATCAACACGCACAAATGAAAGTTGCCGATGGTGGTTTTTTGCAGGAAGGAAGATTTGATTTTCCTACTATCACAAATATTTATCAGGCTGAAGAACTAGCAGAAGTAATATGTAGAAGAAGCCGAAATAATATGAATGTAGGTTTAAGATGTGATGCAACAGGATTAGATTTAATGGTAGGAGAATTAGTAAATGTAACTCATTCAACACCTTCTTTTTCTGCAAAAACATTTAGAGTACAAGGTATGCAAGTTAATTCTGATTTAACTGTTGAATTACAATTAACAGAATATCAAGCGGCATTCTATACTTGGGCAACAAAAACACAAGCGGCTACAATACCAGATACTACTTTACCTAATCCTTTTTCTGTTACTGCTCCAGCGTCTGTAACATTAACTGATGAATTAATTGAATATTCAGATGGAGTTGTTTTAACTAGATTAAATATATTAGTTGGTGCTAGTACCGACAAGTTTGTTCAATATTATCAAATTGAAACTAAAAAAACTTCTGAAAGTGATTATAAAGTTATTTCAAAAGGAACAGTATTAAATTATCATCAATTAAATGTAGTTGATGGAATAGAATATTCAGTAAGAGTAAAAGCAATTAATTCTATGGGCGTTTCTTCTAGTTATACAACAGCAACAAGAACAATAGTAGGTGCAACAGAAACACCAGCAGATGTTAATGAATTTTCTGTTTCAATGATTGGTTCAAATCAAATGCAATTAGCTTGGGAACCAGTTGCAGATTTAGATGTGTCTTATTATTCAATTCGTTATCAAGATGTAACAAGCAATGCTAGTTGGGCAGGGTCAACAAATTTAACGCAAGTTGTAAGAAGAAAATCTAATAATGTAACAATTAATGCTCGTACTGGTGCTTTTTTAATTAAAGCAGTAGATAAATTAGGAAACGAATCAGATAATGAAAAAATAATTTACTCCAACATTTCAGGACTTGAACATTTTAAAACAATAGCAACTTACAATGAAGAAACTGCAAGTGCAGTAACTGGGCAAAGATGGAATGGAACTTTTGATACAAATTGCGTTAAAGCTATGGATTCATCGGATGTTAAAATAGCAACTTTAGATACTATAACTTTATTTGATTCAACTGTTGGAAATTTTGATTCGCCAAGCGGTTTATTTGATTTAGGTGGAACTGATGCAACTTCTAATCCTACTTATTATCTAGCAAATATAGAATCATCAGGATTTTATATAGGTTCAACTGAAATTTCTTTAGACGCAGTTTATGACGCAACTTTTCAAGCAACTATTGATATGATTGCAAATGACTTATATGATTTATTTGATAGTGGTAGAGGTGCTTCTGTTTTTGATGATGCCGCAGGCCCTTTTGATGGAAATAGTGGAACAAAGTGTAATGCTTATTTGCAAGTTGGATCAAGCGAAAGTTCTTTAGGTGCAATTTCTACTTACCAAGATATATCTCAACAATCTACAGTTAAAGGAAGATATTTTAAATTTAGGTTAAAATTAACAAGTGATGATAATAAAGCACGACCTGAAGTATCTAAAATGCAAGTTGTATTAGCTTTAGAGAAAAGATTAGAAAGTGAAGAAGATGTAGTTAGTGGAGCAGGTGCTAAAGCAATAACTTATGATAATGCTTTTTACGCTTCTCCAGCGATAGGTATTGCCGCTCAAAACATGGCTACAGGAGATTATTATGCTATTACTAGCAAAACCAAAACTGGATTTACTATTACTTTTTATAATAGTTCTGCGGCCGCACAAAATAGAACTTTTGATTATGTGGCAAAAGGATATGGTTTAAAGAGTTAATGCTAAACTTGAAAGGTATAATTAAATATTGTAAAGATTTAACAAATAGGAAAAATTTATGAGTCAAGTTTCAGATGTATCTTTAGCAAATATTGGATTTAGTGCTTTTCGTAGCGAACTAAACGATATTTTGGGAGCAATTAACACATCACATATTGGAAGTTCTGCTCCAGGCAGTATTGCACAAGGAACGATTTGGATTGATACAAGTGCTGGTGCTACAGGTTGGGTTTTAAAATTATATGATGGTGCTGGACATATTTCTTTAGGAACAATTAACTCAACAGCTAATACTGTTGATTGGACAGATTCAGTTGTTACTACTGAATTAGCAAATGATTCCACTCCCCAGCTTGGCGGAAATTTAGATACAAACTCTCACAACATTTTAATTGACGATGCTCACTTCATTGCAGATGATAGTGGTAACGAACAAATTATTTTTCAGAAAACTACTGATGCTGTTAATGAATTAGAAGTTACAAATGGAGCAACAGGTAATGGCCCGATTTTAGGAGCAAGTGGAGAAACAAATGTTGATCTTCATATCAAACCAAAAGGTTCAGGAAAAACAGTTATAGGTTCTTCTGGTGCTTCTGCTTACTTAACAACAAGTGGCGCACACGATTTAGTTTTAGATACAAATAGCGGAACAAACTCAGGAAACATAACGATAACCGATGGAGCAAATGGAGCAATAGATTTAACAACAAATGGAACAGGAGCAATTAAATTTAATGATTTAGCTTATATTCCACAACAAGCAGTTACATCATCTTCAAATTCTGTGGCTATCGATTCCCAAAGTCAAGCCAATGCGTATCATCAGACATCAGAAAACACTACTATTGCCGCACCAAGTAATGCAGTAGAGGGTGCGTTTCTTTGTTTAGAAATAAACTACAACGGATCGCATACAGTTTCGTGGAATTCTGTATTTAATTGGTCAGCAGATGCGGCTCCTACGACTACAGATACAGATGGTAAGACAGATATTTTTGTCTGGAAATACAACGGTGCAATTTGGCAAGAAGTAGGTAGAACTTTAAACATACCAGAAAGTTAATAGGAGATAATATGTGGGGATTAGTACAAGACGGATCAATTACAAAAATAATAAATAATCCAAAAGGTTTAGTTATTGGAGATACTCGTTATTCAAGAAATATATTTTCTTTTAGATGGACTAACGAAGAAAGAGAAGCTATTGGAATTTACGAAGTAATTTTTGACGATTCAAATAAAAAAAATGATGAATATTACAATAATACAAATCAATCTTTTGACTATGCAGATGGACAAGTTACTGCAAGTTATGGAACTGCAACACCTAAACAATTAGAAGATAGTTTTTATACTCAAGAAGATATTGATCTTATTGATGTAAAATATCTTGATGGCAGAAAAGTTGGTGATTTAAAAGCCAAAGGTTTAAAATCTAAAAAAAAAGAAATTATAAAAAAACAAGCTAGTGGTTTATTAGAATCAACTGATTGGCATAATCATAAAGCATTAGACGATGATAGTTATACTATTCCAGCAAATATAAAAACTTATAGAACAAATGTAAGAACAAAGTCTAATGAAATGGAAACTTCTATTAACAATGCAAGTGATGTAAATGCTTTAGAAACTCTTTATACTTATGTTAATACAGGCACAGAAGAAAATCCTGTTCATGAAAGACCATTAGGCGAGTGGCCTATATTAGAGGTTTAAAATGCCTTTACCAACAATTCCATCTGGAAATGTAGCTTCAGCAACAGCTTCAACTTCTTTTCAAATAGCAAACTCTATCATGTTAGCTGGTGATTCTTATTTTAGTAGAACTTGCTCAAATGCTTATTATGATGAAGTAACTTTTAATTTTTGGGTTAAGCGTGCTGTACTTGGAACAGATCAAGGACTTTTTGGAAGAAAAGGAACAAATGCAACAGCACATGGAACATTTTGTCATTTTACAACTGATGACGCATTACTAATAAATTTTAGAGATAGTGGTGGAACATCACAATATTATATAATTACAAATAGATTATTTCGTGATTGTAGTGCGTGGTACAATATCCATATTCGAGTTGATGGACTAGATGGCACTCAAAATGATCGTATTCAATTATGGGTTAACGGAGTTAGAGAAACAAGTTTTGCATTATTTAGCGCACCATCAAGCACAGGTTATCAAATAGCAACTTTTTTAACAAATGGTAGTCAAGATTTTACAGTTGGTCGAAGTTTAAGATCGCAAGTTGACACATTTTATAATCTTGAAGGTTACATAGCAGAATTTCATTGTTGCACAGGTCAACATTATGCTTGCACAGAATTTGGTGAGTTCGACAGTGACAGTCCGAATATTTGGAAGCCAAAAGAAACCAGTGGCCTTTCCTACGGAAATGATGGATTCTATTTAGACTGGGAGGATAGTGCAGATTTAGACGATGACGAAAGTGGAGAAGGACATGATTTTACAGGAACTAATATAGCGGCAACAGATCAGTCAATAGATACACCAACATTAAATTATCCAATTTTAAATACAACTGTTCAAAATTTTGGAAGTAATAATGATAGATTTCTCGAAGGTGGATTAAAATATTATTGCGTAAATACTAATTGGGAATGTGCATTTTCATCTTTTGGATTTACAAAAGGCAAGTTTTATTGGGAAGTTAAAGTTATAACTTTAGCAAGTTCTAATGGTTATGCAAATTTAGGTGTTCAAGATTATGATACACTTGGAAGTTCTGGAAATGCAAATGCAAATTTTATAGCCAATAGTACGAGTGCTGGAATGGAATTAGATTATAGAGGTGGAGCAAATAATAATATTATAAGTGCTGGTTCAAGTGTGCAACAAACTGGAGTTGATTGGGCGGCAGATGATATTATTGGTTTTGCCGCAGATATGGATAACAAAAAATTATATATACACAAAGGCGGAACTTATTTAACAGTAGGTGGTTCAGTTGGAGATCCAACTTCTGGCTCAACAGGAACAGGTGCTATTACAATTCCAGCTGGTTTTATAACTTGCACGCCAGCAGTTGGTATTTATGGAGCAAACGCAATATTTCATTTTAATTTTGGTTCTGCAAATTATACTATATCATCTGGTAATTCAGATGCTAATAGTCAGGGAAACTTTGAGCATTCCGTTCCATCTGGCTACTTTTCTTTAAATTCTTCTAACTTAGCGGAGTATGGATAATGGCTTTTACTACAATTGACAATGCAGAACTTTACTTTCAAACAAAAATTTATAGTGGAACAGGAAGTTCTTTAGCTTTAACTTTAGATGGAACAGAAAATATGAGTCCCAATTTAATATGGTTAAAACGAAGGAGTGCTGGGGGAAATCATTTTTTATACGATTCTGTAAGGGGAGCAAATAAAGCACTTGTTCCTAATGAAACAGATGTAGAGGATTCTAGTGGAGAAGCGGCAAGTTATCTTTCAAGTTTTGATAGTGATGGTTTTACTCTTGGCGGTAGTTATAGCAATACCAACGCTTCTGGAAGCACTTATGTCGCTTGGTGCTGGAAAGAAGCTAGTGGAATTATGGATATAAATTTACACACAGGAAATGGGAGTGCAAGAACTATTAGTCATAATTTGGGAGCAGTCCCGTCATGGATTATTTGTAAGGGTCGAGATTGGGCGGAAGAATGGGAAACCTATCATGTAAGGAGAGGAAACGATCACTCATTAAAAATAAATAATGATAATACAGGCGATAGTGGTTCAGGAAGATGGAACTCAACAACACCAACTTCAAGTGTTTATTCTGTTGGTACTGCTGACGCAACTAATAAAGATACTAAACTTTTTGTAACTTATTTATTTTCTGAAGTTCAGGGATATTCTAAATTTGGAAAATTTACTGCGAATGGAAATGATGATAACTGTTTTTGTTGGTGTGGTTTTGAGCCAGCATTTATTATGCACAAAAATATTGATACTCACGATACATGGAATAGATGGTATATATTCGATACTAAAAGAGATCCAATTAATTTAGCAGATCAAGAACAAACTGCAAATGAAGCGTTAGCCGATGACGCTGGTGGATCAGATTATGCTCAAATCGACATACTTGCAAATGGCTTTAAAATTCGTAAAGGTTCTAGTTGGGGTATAGGTGGTAGCGGACAAAATAGTATTTTTATGGCTTTTGCCCGTGCGCCCTTTGTGAATAGTTCTGGGGTGCCTGCCAATGCTCGTTAGGTTTATTCTTTTTTAAATTATCTATATACAAAAATAATGAAAATTGTTTTAACATTATTTTTATGTTCTTTTACTAGCGGTGAATGCTTACCACCTTATAAATATCCTTTACAATTTAATGATATGTATGATTGTTTAAATGCTGGCTATATAGAATCACAAAAAAAAACAAAAGAAATTGGTAGAGCAGAAATAAACGAACATGGAATATATATTAGATTTTCATGTACTAAAAACAAAAGACGAAAAGTTGAAACTTAATTAATATTTATATAGAAGCAATACTATGAAAGTTACAAAAGTTTGCGTAATTGGTGATTTACACGATGCACCTGCAATTTCAAAAGAAAGATTAAGATGGTTAGGAAAACATATAAGAAATACAAAACCAGATCATGTAGTACAAATAGGAGATTTTTTAAGTTTAGATAGTTGTTGTTGGCATATTGATAATGCAACAATGCAAGCAAGAAAAAATAAAGGAACTTTTTTAGAAGATATTGATTCTTTTAATTTAGCACTTGAAGAATTAAATAAAGGTTTAAGCACTTATAAAGTTAAAAAACATTGTACTTTAGGAAACCACGAAAACAGATTGTGGAAATGGGAAGATAAAAACCCAGAATACTATCAAATGGGTAAAAGAGAATTGTTTAGTACATTAAAGAAGTATGGTTGGACTTGGAGTGAATATGGGGAGTTCTATTTTATAGATGGCGTTGGGTTCACTCATATACCTTTCAATGTTATGGGAAGGGAATTTGGTGGTGTTAGCGTTGAAAGAAACATAGGACAAAGTAGTTTGTTTGATGTGGTGTTCGGCCATACGCATAAATTTAATGATGTAAGATGTCCCAAAATAGGTAAAGCAAATTATATTAGAGTCGTTAATGTAGGTTGTTCTTTACCAATGAATCATATTGAAAGTTATGCAAAAGTTGCGACTACAGGTTGGTTTTGGGGTGTGGTTGATATATCTATTTATAATAGTAAAATACAAGAAGTTAGAACTACAACAATGGACACTTTAGAATTAACTTATAGTAAATAAAATGAATAAAAGAGAAAAAACAGATACACTTGCAATACATTGTTCAGCTACTCCTGCTACAATGGATATTGGAGTTAAAAAAATAAGAGAGTGGCATGTTAAAGAAAATGGTTGGTCTGATGTAGGTTATCATTTTATAATAACTCGTTCTGGTGAATTACAAAAAGCAAGACCAGAAGAATATTCAGGCGCACACGCACCAGCAGTAAATTTTAGAAGTTTAGCAGTTTGTTTAATTGGTGGAACAGACAATAATCAACAATGGGAAAATAATTTTACAGAAGCACAATTTGATAGTTTAAAATCATTAATATTAGATTTAACAGAACGATATAAAATTAAAAAAATTCTAGGTCATTATCAAGTTGACGACAGAAAAGAATGTCCAAGTTTTAATGTTCCAGAATGGTTAGAAAAAAATGGATTAAAAGATTATGTGGTTTAGTGCAATTAAAATGGCTATGAGTGCTGGTAGTCATATATATAAAAAAAGACAAGAAACAAAAATGCGTATGGCAGACGCACAATTAAGACACGCAGAAAAAATGAGTTCTGGACAGTTGGAGTATAGCGGCAAACTTTTAGAAGCTAGACAGAACGACTACAAGGACGAGGTGGTGCTGGCGATACTTACGCTCCCAATTTTGGTGCTGGCTTGGGGAGTCTGGTCTGATGACCCTGCGGCTATGGAAAAGATAAAAATCTTTTTTGAGCATTTCCAAGCGTTGCCGACATGGTTCACGAATCTTTGGATTCTCGTCTGCGCAAGTATTTTTGGTATTAAAGGTACACAGATTTTCAAAAACAACAAAAAATAATATATGGCGGAAAAAGCCGATTTTAAAGAAATCATTAAAGAGTATAAAGAACAGATTCGAATCCTAAAGGACGAAGTTGATGAATTACAATCTAAATTAAAAGAGAAAGATTCGGCATTAAAAAGAGGTACTCAAAAACTTGAAAATGTAACGCAAGATTTAGATACAGCTAATAAAGAGATAAAAACCCTTCAAGATAAAATTAATACATTAAAGGGCAAACCAAGCAAAATACTTACCTAATAAACGCCCATAGAGCCACGCAGATTAACGAATCTGTCTAAATCCATACTTCCTACCATCTTAAAAATAAGCCAAAAATGGCTTAAAATATAGCTTAAAATACAACCACAAATTTATTGTATTATAGGTAGAATAATGTAGATTATTCGTATGTTTAAAAATAAAAATATAAAAAAAGGAGCAACAATGAAAACTTTAATAATAACAAAAGATAAAAAAAAGATTGTTAAAAAATTTAATACTATAGATGAAGCAACTGAATATTTATTTTTAAATATACCTAATGGTAAATTTAATGGTTTAGATGTTTCAAAATGTGAAATTAACAAAACTATTATATGTTTATGGTATGATTACGCAAACAGTATGATTTTAGACAATCATACATTAAAAATTAAAAATCCTACTAAAATATTGGAGAAAATATAATGAATAGAACTTATACTTACGCTGAATTAAAAGAAAGAATCCAAAAGGATTATGAAACTTTTAATTTTATTATTGAAAGCAAACATATTTTTAATCAAGAGTTTATTGGTTTTAGAAAGTTCTTTAAAAATCTTTTAAAAAAACAAAGTAAAAAAAAGAATGATTGGTATGACGCAAAAACATCTGGTCAAAAGTTTTATATTTCATATCCTTATTTTGAAAGTGTAATAACTGAATATAGAATTTACCTAAATAAAGAAACTGTTGCTGATTTAAGTATGACACAACTTTACAAAGACTTTCCAAATCTTAAAGCTGATTATGATTTGTTATTATCTTTAAAAGAAAAAGTTAGAAGTGGTAAAAGACCTAAAGATTTAGAAAAAGATTATGAAGCTGAAAGATTAAGAAAAGCACAAGAAGAAGATAAAGCTACTTGTGGTATCTGCCATGAATATTGGGAACAAGTTGATATGGAAGGTGAAGGTCAAAAGTTTGGTTTATCTAAAAATGTAATTGCAGATCATGGCTTTACTATTAGATTTGGTGGAAGAAATGGAATTTGTTTTGGTGCTAGATTTCATGCTTGGGAAAAATCTCCAAAAGTTAAAATAGAATATGTTAAGCAAGTTTTAAAACCATTATTAAATTCTGTTTTAAAAGAACAACCAACGCAAGTAACTGTTGATGCTTATAAAAACAGAATTAAAGATTATTTTGTAGCAAAAAAAGAATATAATAATTTACCTAATGAATTAATAATTGAATATAAAAATAAAGAAAGAGAAATGGGTGATTCTTTTGATCCAACTACAACTTGGAATCCTAAAAGCTATTCTGAAAATGTTAAAAAAGTTCATGCAATTTATAAAAGATACACTAGACCAGCTATTGCATTTAGCGGTCAAAGAGTTGCTACTCCAATTACATTAAATGCTGAAGAAGTAACTTTAGAATATTTAACTAAATTGTGGTTTGATTATAAAACAAGATTAGAAAATGAAATAGCAACATTTGAAACAGCTATTAAAAATTGGAAGCTACAACCAACACCAAGAGAAAGGTTAGGTAAGTAATGTATAGAAATAACATACCTTCAGGTTATCATATTTCAGTAGGTGCTGAAGGTGTGTTTTATATTTTAAATGATGGCGAAATTTATATTTCAAAATTATCAACTGATTTGAAAGAAGCAAAAGCAAAAGCAAAAAATTATGTTGGTTATGATGTTCCTGTTAAAATTTGGTTAAGAAATGTTTGGTCAAAACAAGAATATGTACCTGACCAAATACAACACATTTTAGATCATAACGATTATTTAGCAAAATTAAGACATGAAGCTAAAAAAGCAAAATACGCAAAATATTCTCATATCGGAACTATTGGAGAAAAATTAAATTTAGAATTAACTATTACAGACATATATTCTTTTAGTGGAGAATATGGATTATGTTTTGTTCATAGATTTAAAGATAATAATGATAATCAATTAATTTATTTTGGTAATTCAAAAGATTTAGTTGAATATAAAGGAGACTCAAAATTCCAAGTTGGAAACAAAATTACTGTTGAAGCTACAATAAAGAATCACATTCAAGATAAAACAGATTTTTTAATGCCTTTAACTGTCATAACAAGACCCAAAATAAAGGATAAAAAATAATGCCAAAAAACCAAGAAAAACA
>VTLG01014109.1_pt1 | contig 21044 bp, 41 predicted proteins | sample 4694571 | NCBI WGS metagenome assembly VTLG01 (sample SAMN12604809, study PRJNA352737) | marine metagenome | biome: ENVO:00000447; feature: ENVO:00000209|ENVO:00000569|ENVO:01000036; material: ENVO:00002151; isolation source: viral sequences binned using virsorter ... | reverse complement strand
AAGCTGACCCAGGAGCTGGTGTATTTAGAATGAACAACACTACATTTTCTAGTGTTACAGAGCTTTACATAGATGACGCTGATTTTAACGGCTTAGATGTTGCAGCATGGGTACAATCTTTTGATGACGTGTCTGGCAACGATACCAATAGAGGCCGTATCAGAATACAAAATGCAGGAACATTAACATCTTATATTACATTTAAAGTAAGGGGTGCAGTATCTGATGAAACTGGATATACAAAAGTATTAGTAACTCACATAGCATCAAACGGCACACTAGCTAATGATGCAAAAGCATTTATATCTTTTGTACCTAGTGGTGAAGATGGTGCAATACCAGGATATTTTTACAAGTTTGATACAGGCACAAGTGATGCAGATCCTGGAGCAGGAGAGATAGCATTTAACAATGGCACATATGCTTCAGTAACAGCTATATATATAGATGATGTTGATGCAAATGGAAGTTCAACACAAGCAGATACAATTACATGGGATGATAGTACATCTACAATCAAAGGCTATTTACATATAGTAGACATAAATGACAGTAGCACATACGCAAGATTTTCTATTACTGGTGCATCAACAGATGCTTCTGGATATAATAAACTTGCAGTAACACATATTGCATCAAACAATACTTTCTCAGCAGCAGATGAATTATCAGTACACTTTACTAGACAAGGTGATAAAGGAGATACAGGAGCTACAGGTTCTACTGGTTCTACTGGTTCTACAGGTAGCACAGGTGCAGCTGGTGCAGCAGGTACAAACTCACAATTATCTATGACATTTGAAAGCACAACTTCTGATGCTGACCCAGGTGCAGGTAAAATCGCATTTAATAATGGCACTCTATCTAGTGTATCTATTCTTTATATAGATGATGCAGATGATGCAGGTGCAGACATATCTGGTTATGTTCAAAGTTTTGATGACGTAGCAAACTCTACAGCAAGAGGAATAATAACAGTAACAAAAGAAGGCACAGCTAGTACATTTGCATTATTTAAAGTTAGTGGTGCTGTTACAGATGCAAGTGGTTACACTAAAGTGCCTGTTACTCATGTAGTAAGTAGTGGAACTTTCTCTGACAATGATGGGGTAGGAGTACACTTTAGTTATAGTGGAGTAGATGGCACAGGTGCAATGGATAATTTTACACTTGCTGGTGATAGTGGTTCTAATCAAACTATTGCAGATGGCAATACTTTAACAGTTGCAGGTGGAGAAGGTATAGATACAGTTGCTAGTGCTACAGACACAATTACAATATCTGGTGAAGATGCAAGTACATCTAATAAAGGTGTAGCATCATTTACATCTTCTGATTTTTCTGTATCTTCTGGTGCAGTATCTTTAACTTCTGGAGCAGTATTACAAGTACAACAAACTATATTAAAAAGTAAAAAAACTACTACGTCTACAACACCTGTGGGTTTTGATTTAGAGGTAGCAATTACACCAAGCTCAACGAGTAGTAAAATTTTAGTAGAATATGTATGTCCTATAAGTTCAACAGCTGATACTTATGGATATATAAAATTGTTTAAAACAGTAGGTGGCACTACCTCAGAAGTAACTACACCTAATTCAACAGCATCAGGTAATACTAGTAACAACATAAATGCTTGGGGACACTATGCATCTAGAGATTCAGATGCACCATATGAATCCAAAAACATGGTAGGTTCATGTTTAGATTCACCATCTACTACATCAGAAATAACATATAAAATATACTGGGCTAAATCTTATGGAACATCTTTGGCTGCTAATGACACAGTACAACAAGACACAGGTAACACATTTATAAATAACTGGTCATCACAAATAACAGTAATGGAGATAAAAGGATAATGATAAAGATAATAGATGCAATCTTAGCTTTAGATGCAAATGCAGAAGTTAGCATAACAGATAATTCTGTAGATAATATTATTTGGCATGATGGTAACCCAAACAATATTACCAATGACCAGATACTTGCAAAACAAGCAGAGTTAAAGACAGCTTACGACAATAAAAAGTATCAAAGAGATAGAGCTGCAGAATATCCTAGCTGGGAAGACCAGTTAGACAAGATATATCATGATGGCGTTGATGCTTGGAAAGCAGATATAAAAGCAATCAAAGACAAATATCCAAAACCATAGGAGGTTAGGCAATGATAGAATTTGACAACATACTAGAAAGACTAAACGAATTAGAAGATAGGATGCAAGATCTGGAAGATGCTATACAGATAGATGATCCTGAAGATGATGATCTATACAGCACAGAAATTATAGCAGAAGATGCTTATCCAGATTGTGAGTGTGAGGATGTCTGTGAGGAATGTGATGCCTAGCATGATGACTAATAACGAGCTTACTGTAGAAATAGAACGAATCAAAGGCGACATTCGTTTGATACATAAGTCTATAGAAACTATAGAGAAAAATCATCTACGCCATATAGAAGATGATGTAGCAGCTATTAAAAAAGTTCTATGGACTGTAGCCGTTATTGCAGGTACACAGATGATTATAATTGTTAGGGAGCTTTTAGTTAGAGGTATATAATGTTTGGATTGTTAGGAGCAGTATTTTCAACAGCAGTAGATTGTTTTAAACAAAGACAGGAGACTAAGAAGTACGAAGCTATGGCAGAAAGAAACCATATGTATCGTATGGCTCAAGGAGAGATAGACTATCAAGCACAGGTAAGGGCAGACAATGCTAACGGATGGAAGGATGAATTTGTTCTTGTCATTGTATCATTACCAATATTAGTATTAGCATATGCAGTATTCTTTGGTGATGCAGATATGAAAGGTAAATTAGATCTATTCTTCCAATACTTTAATGGGTTGCCACAATGGTATCAGTGGTTACTTATAGGTATTTTTGGAGCAATATATGGACTTAAACCAGCAGCAGGTATGTTTGGCAAGAAATGAGAATACTGTCAATAATTTTAATTATACTGGGTACGTGTGCCTGGTTGTACGGGTGGGTAGCCTATGCGACAGATAATAGTGTATCTAATCAGACCAATACTTCAGGCAGTAACACGAGTATATCAGGTGGTTACACTTCAACGACCACGAACACATACTCAGGAGGTCAGACTAACACCACGACCAATAGCACGAGTAACACGACAGAAAGTCAAGCAATACCAGTAAGCTCTGCAATAGCACCTAGCATGAGTTCTTATTCACAGGATCTATGTGTAGTGGGAATTAGTGGTGGTGTGCAGGTAACAGGATTCGGAGTAGCTGGGGGTACATTTATTACTGACGAGAACTGCGAGAGGATGAAACTATCAAAGCTCTTATACGATTTTAATATGCGAGTTGCATCAATCGCAATTCTCTGTCAGGATGATAGAGTGTTTAGTGCTATGGAACACGCTGGAACACCATGCCCGTTTGAAGGCAAGATAGCTGGTGAGGCTCAAGCACAGTGGAAGAAGTATGATATTGAAAGACCAGACTATGACAAATATGTTGAGAAACTAAAAAGGAGAGCAGCTATAGATAACGAAAAAGAATTTGTTCCTATAGATACACAGTACGACTTGTATGGAGATGATAATTAAATGTGGATACTTGTTGTTAATACTATTCTTGATAGTGTGGGTAGTACAAGCAGAAGAAATTACAACAGGCAATCTATTACCAAATGGTACAAACAACTCAAGCAGTTATCAAAGTGTAGATAACACAATTCCAGGAGTATCTACAAACGGATTTAACACAGCAGGAACTATAAGAGATTGGGGTGGTGAGCTAGAAACTACAGGTACAGGTAGTATTAATTATACTGGCAACCTAACCGATCAGGCTACACAACAACAACTAGATAATGGTATTACTCTTAACTCGACAACAATAGTACAGAACTGTGAGTGGCAAGGGTCTAACTGGCAATGTGGTCAAGCTAGAGCAGGTCAAGACAGTTATACCACAACAGTACAAATATTAGATAAAGATGGCACAGTTCTTGCAACTGTAAACCAGACTAGAAATAATGATGCTGGTTATGGAAACAATGCTTTTAAGTATGAAGATTCTGTTAGCTATGCAGGTGCAGGTAGCAATCAATTCTACTGGGAGTGGGAAGGAGTAGATGAAGGTAGCTATGTAAATCTTGGTGGGCCTAACCTTTTGGGTGCTAAACTTACAATGACTTATGATCCTACAGTTATACCAGAAGAAACTATAGAAGAGATAGAAGAAGTTATAGAAGAATTTGTAGAGTGGGAAACAACATTTGAACCAGAGTTTGTAGAGGAATTTATTCCATTGCCTGTCTTGATAGAACAATTTCCCATGTTAGTATTAGAGGAAGAAGAACTTGTTGAAGTATTACAAACTACACAAGAGCTTGAAGAAGAATTTGAAGAAGTGGAAATACTACAAGTGTTTGGAGGACCAGAGATTGTTGAAGAAGAAACAGAAGTTACAGAAGAAGCACCTACTGAAACTATTGCAGCAACAGAGGAGATCATGGAAGAACAACCTGAACAATCTGAAAGTTCCACTGTGGCAACAGTTCAGGAAGAACCTGAGAGTGAACCATCTAGTAACGAGCAAGTGGCAGTAGATTTACAAGATGTGCAGACACAAGTTGCAGTTAAAATAAAAGCTATAGATAAACAACTTGCAGCTACTAACATTATAGGTGCGCAACTAATAGAGGCACAACAAGTAGATTTGTCTAGCTACAATAAAAGTTACACAGACAATAGAAAGATATATGAAGGTAATACCTATGAGGATCTTAGGACACTTGATGAGTACAGCAAAAAGATTTATAATGATAGTACAAAATTTGTAGCTATATCTATGAATGATCCTGTAAAAAAGTATCAAAACAAGTTAAGAAATGCTACAATAAAAAGACAAATGGCTGAAAGAGAATTGAGACAGCTAAGAGGTTATTGATATGGCAGATACTATGTTAGGTGGAATGATGCCTGGTGAAGAATTAGGTAAAAAAGGAGGGAATCCGATAGATACAAGTATTAGTAAATATAACAATCCAGGAAATATAGAAGCAGGTATTGGATTTGATGGAGAATTAAAAGATCAAGGTTATGGTCCTAATAAAAGATTTGCAATTTTTAGAACACCAGAGTTAGGCATAAGAGCATTAAAGCTAGATTTAGGAACTAAGTTAAAAAGATTTAATGGCGATCTAGCAGCTATGATAAATCAATATGCACCACCTAGTGAAAATGATACAGGTCAATACTTAAAAGTTGTGCAACAATATGCAGGTGTAAAGGATAAATATACAGAGGCTGATCTTGACAATATTGTAAAAGGTTTTATACGAATGGAAAATACAAAAGAGTTAGCTGAAAAGTATATAGCTTTGATGGAGGGATAATGGATCTAATAGAAACACTTAAAAAATATATAGTCTTAGTAGGTATTATATCTACAATCGGAGGAGGCTTTTATACATGGGGTGTATTTAACAATAGACTTGATGAGCTAGAGCAATCCAAATCTACTAAAACTGTAAAAGCTATGCAGAAAGAAATAGCTATACTAGAAAAAAGAGTAGCAGTATTAGAATCTAGTCTTAACGAGTTTAAGATTACAATACAAAACCCATTAAAAAATTAAGGAGGTATTATGGCTTTAGATAAAGAGAAGATTAAAGAAGAACTAAAAGAATTTTCTGAAGATGCTGCAGAAGTTATCGGAGATGCACTTAAAAAACATTTCTGGAAATCTGTAAAAGCAGCATGGAAAGGTTTTTCAGTTATACAAAAGTTATATGTAGTTGGTATATTTGCAGCTTATTCTTATTTGCTGTATTGGATCTAAACTATTTTTTTTATCCAGTTGCCTTCGTCATCTAAGACCATAGGTAACAACTTAGGAATACCATCTATAATTATTCCACAGCCTAGTATAAATCTAGTTTTAAAATTTTTAGCATAGGCAAATGCTAGGCTCTTTTGATTTATAAGACATCCTACATTCATACCCCAAAATAAATTGTCAGGGTTTGCCCACCATGATACTAAAAACTTAGTATGGTAATGTCCTTGTACTGTATTCATACCCATAGACTGTGATACTTTAAGCACATCTGCAGCCTTACCATGTGTAAATAAACAGCGTCTACCATTAGATAATGTAAGAACAAGATCATCTACCCATGTCCATTTCTTTGTGCCTAGAAACTCACCATATGTTTTAAGAAACTGTCTGCTCATACCAGACTTCAATGCCCTACGAAATACCATAGAGCTATGATTAGATTCTACCTCTACAACTTTAGGAAACATACACTCTAATTCTTTGACATACTCTCTAGCTATTGTCATCTCATCACCAGGAGATGCTAAGTCAGGATCATGGTCGTGCATATTCATAGCATGAAAGTCTAGTAGGTCGCCAATGTTGACAACAAAATCTGGTTTAAATTGTTTTTTGACTTCTGCAAGAAATGCGAAAGCGTCTTTGTGTTGATACGGAATATGTAAGTCGCTGATAACAAGCACTCTTTTATTCACATTTACACTTTAACATAAGTTATCCACATTAATCAACAGGTTTATCATAATCATCTTCAAAACATTTGTTAGTGCAATAAACATATTCTTGGTTGTTATGTAAAATAACTTTTAGTGATCCTTTGCAAGTTGGACAATAATAATATTCATATCCATCTATCTCTACAACAGAACCAACTGGTGCTTCTTGAACATAATTTTTAATTTTATATTTTGGATTATATGCTCTCATATTATATTTGCTTTCTTCAAAACTCTCCTAACCTTTTCTAAATATACTATCATATCCCATGCTTCTTCTTGCACGTCATCTATCCATTTGCTAAAAGGTTTGTTGGCCATCTCCATATCTATTTTGTATTTAGTAAGGCCCTCATCTGATCTGTCAGACATTCGTTGTAGTATATCTCTTACCATAGGATCTTTAGTTGCGACAAAAGGTCTTATAATTTTTTTTCCCATATGTTACAATATACCTATAGATTGACAACGAAGAAAGCAAACGAGAGTGGCACTACTGCTCAATCTATTCTTAAAACGCTGTGTTTTGATAATAACTGCAAAATTTGTTAACCCTACAATAGTTTTCACATTTGACATCTTGGCCTTTCCTCTCTATAACAGTGGCATTTACACCATATTTTAAATGATTGTCCTCTATCCATTTCATAGCCTCCTTTCTGCTAGGTAAAACTCTAGCTGCTGTCTTTCTATTTTTTTTCATAACAGCAAATGTTGTATCCTTTCTCCATCTTTCTTCTGGAGTACATAACATAAGATCCTCACCTTGCTGTTCTGCTATTTGATGTAATCTAATTCTATCCTTTACATACTTGTCTTGTTCTTTAGGTGTCCATCTATTTATAGGTATCATGACAACTTGTTTTCTAGGATAATTATCAGATGTCATAACTTTCATCTTAGACCAATCACGCAAGATGGCCATGATATACATAGATTTTACTTCTAGTTCTTTACCATTATTGTTTCTAAGTTCTGTGTCATTGTTTCTAATTAACCAATCTAATACATTAAGTTGTCTTTCCCAATCAGACTTACCTTTCTCTAATGCTTCAAGAGCAGACCATGCTGATGTAACCTTGAAGTCAATAAGATCACCTAATGCTGTAAGTAAATCAAATTGACCACTAAGTTTCCAACCATCTATATCTACAAACAATCTGCGCTCTGATATGTCATCATCAGTTACAGCTCGTTCTATGATATGATGAACAGATGATCCGATAAGAGTAAATATCTTATCAGATACATCTTCTTCTAATTCATTCCAGTGTCTTTGCTCTAGCACTCTAACTCTAGGTGGTGCTATAAGTCTAGTTACAGAGATATCTGAACCCTGTGAATCATACGGATCATTCTCTATAGCTCGTACAATAGTTTCTGGTAGCTTTGCATGATTAGTTAGTTTCATTAAAAGGGTACATCTCCTATGTCAGCACCATTATTTTCATCACCTAAGTCTGTATTCATATTCTCTAGCTCTTTAGATCTTAGGATAATATTTCTAATACCCTCTGAGAGAGCCATAAAGGCCTCATTTGAGCCGTTTTCAAAGTCATCTATACTAAACTGTAGGTTTTCGTGAAACTGTGGTTCTAGGGTATCGTTTTTGGGAAGTGGCATTACAGAGCCAACCTTAGTATTGCCGTTCCTACTTTCCACAATATTCAGCATACAAGGTACTCCAAGCAATGCAGTAATATCAAACTGCTGCTTTTCTAGCTCTGTAAATGCTCTACCTCTCCACGCTGTAAGATCCTTACCAAGATTAGATTTCTCATGCAAAGATAAAGTATAAAATTTACTGATCAACAATGGCTCACCACTGTTACTTAATTCACTAGGTACTTCCCATGATACAAGGATTTGTCTTTTCCAAGATACTTCCCCTTGATATTCACTTCGTTGTGTACCAAGATCAATCATTCTGACACATCTTGCTTTGTGTACCCCTGTGGATACTCCTACAAATTTATCAGAACTACTTGTTGTTGCTATAATAGACATATGGTCTACCTCCTTTTTGTTAACTAAAGTATATCATAAAAATATAATATGCAAAATTATATTTACTTTTGTTAAATAAAATATATAATCATATACATGGATCTATATCAACTAGCTAAAGAAAGAAAACAAGAGATTATAGCTACTTATGGTGGCAGAAAGTTATCTAAAATACTTAAAATATCACATCCAGCAGTGTCAAAATGGGAAGTAATACCCCCTTTTCGTGCATTCCAGATAGCACAGCTAGGTGATTTCGAGCTAGAGTATATAAGACCTGATCTTAGTTTTACCCTTGAAAACACTTAGTGTGAGGTGGCATCTCCTTGTCTATCTTCCTCGCTGCCTCACACGCTTATAGCAGTGCCATGCGACTGCCATTAGTCTGCCATCGTTCTGCCAATGGCAAAAGATAGCCCTTCACCTTCACCTTCAACTTCAACTTCACCTACATCTTCAACTTCAACCAAGATAACCCCTTGACACCCTAGTGTGTTTTAGCTAATATGTTAATTGAGGTTAAGGTAGAATGAGAAAGTCATCAAAGATAGAACAAAGTCCAGCTTTTCAATTTTATGCAAGTGATTGGGTAAGTAGTCCAGGCAGATTAAAGATGTCATTAGAAGAACAAGGTGCATACATTCTTTTATATTGTCATTGTTGGGTAGGGTTTCAAATACCTTTTGATTATGAAGTCCTAGCTAGAATGTGTAACTGTACTACTGACAAGATTCGTAAGATGTGGCCTAACATTCAACATATGTTTGAAATAAAAGATGATCACATACATTGTATACAAGCAGAGGAAGAAAGATACGAGCAAGAGCTGAACAGAAAAAGAAAATCAAAAGCAGGAAAGAAAGGTGCAAAGGCTAGGTGGAACAGTGAGTAATAGTTTTGGTGGAGTACCCTATTACACAAACTGTTCTACCTATTTTGAATTCTTATCTATGTTTGGAGAAGAACATACCTTCCAAACATTTTGTGATAAGGGCAAAGACAAATCGCTTATCAAGCAACTACATGGAACAATAAAGCAACACTTCCATGAGTTAGCAGACCTTAATAAGCGAGGTGCTGGTGTGTTCTTTACAGTTAACGAAACCGACCTCCTAGGTAGGACCACAAAGCACATACAAAAAGTGAGAGCTGTATTTATCGACTTAGATGGAATCCCTTTGCCATCTGAGTTTGAATTGCAGCCTCACTTAATTGTTAATACAAGTCCAGGTAAATATCATTGTTATTGGCTAGTATCTGATATGCCACTAGAAAGTTTTACATTGTATCAAGAGGCACTTGCTAATAAGTATAACTCAGATCCTAAAGTAAAAGATCTGCCTAGAGTGATGAGAGTTGCTGGATTTTTTCATAACAAAAATGCCAAATACCCCATAAAGATACAAAAGCAATTACGATTACCAGCATACACAAGAGAAGAATTGAAGCAAGAACTCTCTCTGCAAAGGCCAACGAAGCAAAAGATATTCTATGAAAAAACATATGTAGTAGATTATAACGGAAAATTTAATTATGGTGCAAGTAAAGGCGACAGACATGAGCAACTTGTAAAGATGTTAGTGGCTATAAAGAAACGAGGCGAGAGCTACGATTATGCTAGAGAAGAAGCACTAAAGTTCGCAAGGGCTTGTGATCCCCCTGAGAACAATAGAGAAGTTATGTTTCAATTAAATGATATATGGAGAAGATATTAGATTAAATCTAATTTATCTTTTTCGTGTAGGATAAGATACTTTTCTACCATGTCTTTTAGGTTTTCATGGTTCGGATAAAACTCAAAGTATCTTTGTTTAATTTCGTCTTTGACTTTATTTACTATCTTCCATGTTACTTCTTGATCATTGACACATCTATTAATTGATCTAAATAATTTTTCTGTATCAAGTTCTTGTATTACTCCTGATCTTTTTACTATATCCATAGTTCGTCCTCCGTTTCTAATAACTGTAAAGTTTCTTCTAGCAATTCTCTTTGTGATCCCCACTTAGCTGAAAACCCTTTTGATGAATAATGAAATGCTTCTTTGCCTATTCTATGGTGCATAACACATAAAGGAATAACTTCAAAATGACTAGACCTTTTGCCCATGCCAGTCATCTCTCTTATGTGATGTAACTCAGCAGGAACAAGAGGGTTGCCTTCCTTTCTGCATATAATGCAGCCAAGTCTAGCTACCTTGTCCATGTGATTTTTTTCCTTTTTAGTTTTTGTACGAGCCATAGTCAAAATCTTTGGTGTCAAATGTTTTTGTACCTATCTTTCTAATTAGCTTTATATTCCTTGTAGGTATTACAATTTCATCACCAACATCATCACTTGTAAATGACATTACGAAGATATGTCTATCATCATCTTTGTGAATTAGATAACCTTCTGTAAAACATATACTAAGTTGATCTTCTACAGCTTCTTCTCGTGGTTTCCAATCTGCATAACTTGCAGCATCTTCCCACCAACATTCGTATTTAGATACAGTAAATTTATGTGCCATATGATTTCATCTCTACTGTTTGTCCAATACTTTTTGTTTTCCACATTTCAAAATCTGTTTTAAAGACAGTCCATTGTGATTGCCAAAAGATCTTTAACCTTTCTGCTTCTTTTAACTGCTTTAAATATTCTGTATATTCAGGATCAGTAAGTGCTTCTCTCTCTTGAGCATTAACACTTTGTACCTTACCCGTAGATGATACCATATTCTTCTTCATCAATCTAGCCAATACTACCTTACGATTATGCTCTAAAAATGTATGTTCTGCTAATGCTTCAGCATACTTGTCAATTGCTTCCCTCATTTTGTGGATTTTGAATTCCTGTAGTTGCTCTGACATATTTTTCTCTCCTTTTTGCTTTCTTAATTAGCAAATGTTTTATAAAATTTTTTACCTCTTCCGTAGGTGGTTTTAGTCCTATCTTCTTTGTATGTGGGAAATGACCATACTTTTCTTTAAAAGTCCAGTCAGCCCAACCAGGTTTGAAACCTTTTGATTTACCATAATGTTTAAGCTGCGAGTAGAAAATCTGTTTCTCCATAGCTGTTGGTTCAGTCTTTTCTTTCTTTAGCTCAACAAGTCTACCTTCTTTAATCAACAACTCAGTTTCTTTTTTTGTTGGTACAAATGCACAGTTAGGACACTCAGGGTTATCCTTTGTTGGTTTGTAAACTGTATCACATTTGATACAAGTAAATGGTTGTTTATCTATTGGTTGCTCTTCTTTTGGTACAAGATCAATCTTATCTTCTGTAAGTATCCATGCTGGTGTATCTTCTGGAAACCCATGCTGATATACACAGCCACTATGATCTATGATTAGTGTATCTTTTTTGTTTGGTGCTGGTCGCAGCGACCTACCTACCATTTGTAGATACATAACATAAGATCTTGTTGGTCTTGCTATGATAACACATGATACCTTTGGTTGATCCCATCCTTCTGTTAATACTTGACAGTTGCATAAGACTTTTATTTTGCCCGTATCAAGATCGTTTAGTTGTTGTTCCCTTTCAAGTTCAGGCATAACTCCGTCTATGTGTCCAGCAGCTATACCAAAATTATTAAACATCCTTGCAATCTGTTGACTATGATTTATAGATGAAGCAAAGACAACAGTAGGCCTATCTTCTCCGTGTAGTTGCCAATGTGTAACAATATCGCCAACAAGTTTAGGTGTATTCATTTTCTTATCTAAGGATCTTTTCTCGTAATCACCAGCTACTATTTTTATATCCTTAAGATCTGGCACTGTTGGTGCTAGTATCCTATTGGGTACAAGATAACCTTGATCAATCAGTTCTTGTATAGAGGCAGCCTCAACAAGTTCATCATAGATGTTGCCAAGTCCACGACCATCTGATCTGCATGGTGTAGCTGTAAGGCCAACAACATAAGCATTGGGATATTCATTGATAAGTTCTTGAAAAGAATTAGATACTGATCTATGTGCCTCATCAAGTATAACAAGATCTGCTTGTGGTTTAATAAAATCATCTCTATCTTTTCGTGCTGTAAAAGTCTGGACACTGGCGACCTGTACCTTTGCTTCTTCTGTTTCGCTTTTACTTGCCATCAATACCCCATGATTTACTCTAAAGTCAGCTAATTTTCTAGAGCATTGCATAACAAGTTCTCTCCTATGAGCTACAAATAGGCATGATTTACCCTTGCTAAGTGCTTGATCAATCATAGAAGAGGCAATAACAGTCTTACCCGATCCCGTTGGAGCAACTAAAAGCACTTTCTTTTTGCCTTTTGCAAACTCGTTCCTTATCTTATCAATAGCTGTTGTTTGATATTCTCTTAACTGTGGCATTCTTTTACCTTGCTGTAGTCAAGTATTTCTTTAATTAAATCTGGTGGTATCTTACCTCGTTCAGCAGGATTTTTTAATCCTTGTGTACCAGTAGCAGATCCTCGTGGTGCTGATTCGTGACATGGCATACCATTTTTACAAGACTTGGCCACCTTTAACCATTCTTTGTTATTGCTCCATATATCCGTTGGTTTCATGTAATGAAAACCATATTGACAATATGTAACAGTTGAATAATCGTAAGGTATCAACCCTATTTTTCTTAACATAGCTCGTGGATTTTCTATGTAAAAATATTTAGGTTTTAAATCCTTTATTATCTCAACAGTTTTTAATACTATTTGCATGGCCTTTTTAGTGTCATCATTTTTTGGTACATATCCTTCGTTCCAATTTCTACCAAGTGCAGCAACACTAAATTTTTGACAAGGTGGACTAGCCCATATTATATCTGGTCTGTATCCATGTAAATCTTCAATATGAAAATCCATAATATCTTTAGCTATATCTGGATTAAATGTATTATCAAAATCTAATGTCAAAGTTTCATAGCCATATTCGTTAGCTATCTTGCTAAAACTTTTAGTGCCAGAAAATAATTCTAATGTTTTCATAATTGACAACTATTAATTAGATTATAATCTTCAAACATCAGATATGATAATTGTGATATGATGTTTGGTGCTGGATCATCAAGATTCATAGTAACTCCAACACATTCAGTTTTTCTTTCATACTTAAAACCTGTTGCTATTGCTACTTGCCCACTTATATTGATAGGGGTTATTCTGTTTTCACCCTCAGTAAAATTATCATCATTAATTTGTAAGTAATAAAAAGCAATGTGTTTATATTGCCCACTGTTAGATATTCTTTTGATCACATAAAAAATAGTATCTTTTGGGCTTACTATTTCATGGATCATATTAGTTAAATGTTTTTCTTCTTCCATCATAATTCTACCTCAAATTCGCATTTACCTTTTACTTCAATACATTCTTTTATCTTTAATCCTAATGTTAGCTTCTTATAGTCATTGATAACTACATCTGCATAATGCTCAGATATGCCAAGATAATCAGATAATTCTTTTTTTGTAAAGTTTGGCTTTGCCTGTATAAATTTATTTAAAAGTCTTTTGTAAATCCTTAAACGATTATTAAGCATATCAATCCCATCTTCTACCTTTCTAAGATCTTCTTGTTTATACTGATACTTAATAAATCGTGGCCTTACTCCAGACACTCCAAAATAATCTGGCTCATTACTAAGGTAACTAGTCGTTCCCTCAATGTCTCCGTAATATTCTTTCTCAAATACTGATCTTTGTTTAATCATAATATCTCCACTCCGAAATCTATTTTTAATCTACTTAATACACATTCAGCAAATTCTTTTCTGCCGTACATGATAAAATCATCATTAGTTTCACATACCTCTTCCGTAAGTTCAGTACGATTGACTTCATCTAATAAATATTCCATAAGCCAATCAATAACCCACTCTTCAGTATGTTCTTTTACTTTAAAAGTTTTGAGTTCGTTTAGGATATTTTCAATATCCATTTCTTGTAACTCAGCACTAACATCTTGTTTTATTTCTTTAATACTCATCTAAATCCCCCTCGATATCGTATTCATGCCAATCTGGCTCATGACTGTATAATTCATGCTCCAAATCTTCACAGGCCATGATCCATGAATCTTTAAAATCATAGCCCTCTTCCATGTACTGTTCTGCTCTTGATTCAATAAATGAATCGTTTTCGTGGTTACTCATTATTATTTTCCTCCGTTTTTTTTGGCTAGTTCTTTTTGAATAGCTTCATTAATTGCTATTATAATTTGTTTCTTGACTGTATCGTCTAAGATCTCATCATGATATAGAAAAAAATCTTTTTCTATTCCATTGACACTTGATCTAGCTACAAAATCAAATTTGTAACTAATTTGTATATCGTTATTCATTGTCTATCCTCCATTTTTAATATTATGTTAGCCATAAAATTAAAGTAATTGTTTATAATCTGATCTTTTTGATCCTCCGTTAAATCCTCGCTAACACTTCCCATTTCAACGGCTAATTCTACAATATCGCAATTGTAACAAGGGATATTAATAGCTAAACCAGACAACCATTCAATCATTGCCTTTTGTTTTCCGTATTGTTTTATATGCCAACCATATTCATTATAAAACCTATGAAAAAGATAATTAATTTTATCTTCATCTGTTTTAAAAGGTTTTCCGTCGTAGTCCTCCGTTAAAGTTGCCAAGATATAATCTTGATAATTTTTAGTGTATTTTTTATGATGTAATTTCATTGCTTAGTAACCTCCATAACATAATTGCTATATCTAATATCTTTGTCTTCTAAGTCTGCATCCATTACAGAACCTGCCATACCATAGATATTATAAGGAATTTTATTTCCCGAGATTTCGTTAGGGTCCCAATTGTCATTAGTAAATGAGACTTCATAAAATGGCTTTTTTGTTTTAATTCCATTTTTAACTATTTTATAAAATTTAACTGTTAACATCTATATAACCTCCCATTATTAAAATAGATATACTGCAAAGTATAAAAATACTTATTATAGTTTTAATCATTTTTAATAACCTCCTCTATATAATTTGATACTTCAGGCACTCCATACCTATTTAATAAATATGAAATGATTGATAATTGATAAGCTGGTAAATCTATTAAATTAATACCATGTACATCTTTTATAATTGCTTCGATATTACTCATTTTAAGACCTCCTTATGTTTTCTTTTCTTGCTTCTAAATAGTTTAATAAAATTTGTATTTCGGTGGTAGTAAAAGGAATTGAATCATCTTCTAAATGTCTTTTACTGAAGACAATTTCTGATTCGTGCCACTCTTTTAATAAAGTTGCTAACTTCCTAACATTCTTAATATTGTTAAAATATTCGTTTAATCTATCTTCCATAATAATAACCTCCAAGCTATTTTATTTAATTCTACATGAATTGTAGAATAAATGCAACAATTAATTTTATAATTTATTATTCTTTTTTGTTATAGATAAAGCTTTAGTATGATATAATTATATAAGATAGATTCTTACCATATTTATTAGTAAACAAGATAAATAAAAACTTTAGATGAACGGCCGTAATAATCTAGTAAAAAACTAAAGCAATAATGAAATGTTACTAATAACAGGATACATAAAAAACATTTACAGCAGATCGTCAGCAGATCTACAAAAAATGTCTTTTTTCGTCGATCGCCAACAATTTTTATTACAATAAAAAATAACGGATTCCCACACCCACACACTTCCTTTTCCAGCAACCAGCAACTAAAAATATACTAGTTACCTATAAGATCCTAGTAACAACAAGGGGGGTACACCCCAAAACGACACTGTCTGTATATATATATGGATTAGTTCCCACAGTGGTAAGGTATTTTGATGTATTAACATAAGTTAAGGTGTTCATTGTTGTTGCATATACAAGATAAATGAGTTAGAATGGTTAATATGATAAGTAGACAGTTGACAGACAAACAAAAAGCTTTTATAGAACACTACTCACAGACAGGAAATGCAACCGCATCTGCAATAAAAGCAGGATATAGCGCTAAAACTGCAGAACAACAGGGATATGAGCTTAAAAACAAGCTATGTAACGAGATTACAGAGCATACTAGGAAGTTAATGGCTAATGCTGCACCTTTGGCTATAGATAAACTTATAAAACTGGTAGAAGATGAAAAAACTACACAGTCTGTTAAGCTAGGTGCTATCAATTCTTTGCTTGACAGAACAGGTTATCAGACAGTTAATAAGATAGAAGATGTAACAAATAAGAAATCAGACGAGGAGCTACAACAGGAGCTGAATCATTTGTTATCAACCATCAAAGTGGTTACAACTCCTAAAGATGATCTAAACTAATGGACGAATATCTACTAGAAAACTGGATGCAAAACAATCCTAGTGATGATGAAGGATATTACAACTGTCCTTGTTGTGGCGATGCTCTTGATTTAGTAGAGAAAGATGAAAACAACTATGTATTTTGCTGCAACAAATGCTTATATACTGAGGAAGAATTTTTAAATGAGTTTAGAAAGAGCCGTAGAAATAGCTAAAGAGCTTGAAAGAAGAAAGGCAACTAATAGACTAAAACATTACGAACCTTACAAGTATCAAGTAGATTTTCATAACACAAAAGCATCTCAAAGATTACTTATGGCTGGTAACAGAATAGGTAAGTCTTTTTGTGGTGCAGCAGAAATGGCATTTCATTTAACTGGCAAGTACCCTGATTGGTGGCAAGGCCGTAAGTTTGAAAGGCCTATTAGAGCATGGGTAGGTGGTGTATCGAATGAAACTACTAGAGATGTATGTCAAAAAGAACTTGTAGGTCAGCCAGATGATCCAAGTGCCAAAGGCACAGGCTCTATACCATTAGATGATATTGGTGAAACAACTAGAAAGCCAGGCGTACCTAATGCAATGAACTCACTTGTTGTTAAACATATTTCAGGGGGGTGGTCCAGACTTGCCTTCAAAGCATATGAAATGGGCAGAGAAAAATGGATGGGTGAGGCAGTAGATGTGGTCTGGCTAGATGAAGAACCACCTACACAAATTTATACACAAGCACTTACTAGAACTGCAGACAGAGGTGGTATTGTATATATGACATTTACACCAGAATCTGGCATGACAGAAACAGTTGCACAGTTTGTAAATGATCTTAGACCTGGACAAGCGTTACTACAAGCTGGTTGGGATGATGCACCTCATATGACAAAAGAGGCAAGAGAACAAATACTTGCTGCATTACCACCACACGAAAGAAAGATGAGAGAACAAGGTATACCACAACTAGGTTCTGGTCTTGTATTTCCTGTTGCAGAAGATGATATAGTATGTGAACCAGTAGATATACCTGACCACTGGCCTAGAATATGTGGCATAGATTTTGGTTGGGATCACCCGACAGCAGCAGTGTGGATTACATGGGATAGAGATTCTGATATAGCATATGTTTATGATAGCTATGCAATGAGACAAGAATCTGTACCTATTCATGCAAGTGCAATAAAAGCAAGAGGTAACTGGATACCTGTAATCTGGCCTATGGACGGCAGACAAGCTGATAAAGGTTCTGGTAAATCGCTTACAGAACAATATAGAACAGAAGGTGTATCTATGACTAAAGAGCATTTTTCTAATCCACCACAGCAAGGACAAAAAGAAGGTTCAGGTGGCAACTCAGTTGAAGCTGGTATTATGGAATTGTATACTCGTATGCAAACAAAACGATTGAAAATTTTTAAGAATCAAGATAAACTGTTAACAGAGCTTAGAATGTATCATAGGAAGAATGGTAAGATTGTTGCTTCACATGATGATGTTATATCTGCAATGCGATATGCAGTTATGTCATTAAGGAAAGCAAGAATTAAAAACTACGAACCAATGTTTACACAAGCTGAATCGGAGTTTAATGTTTTTGCATGAGAAAAGAACACAAGAGTAAAACTGGTGGACTTACTGCAGCAGGTAGAAAGTACTTTAAAAGAAAAGAAGGTGCTAATCTAAAACCTCCTGTCAAGTCTGGCACAAACCCTCGACGTGTTTCTTTTGCTGCAAGGTTTGCTGGTATGAAAGGACCTATGAAAGATAGTAAAGGTCGTCCTACTAGAAAAGCATTAGCCCTAAAAAAATGGGGTTTTGGTTCTGTGTCTGCAGCTAAAAATTTTGCAGCAAGAAATAAAAAGAAAAAATAGGAGGACTATTATTATGCCAATGGGCAAAGGAACATACGGAAGTACAAAAGGAAGGCCACCAAAAAAGAAAAATGGTGCAAAAAAATTAATGGCAAAAAATCCAAAGATGCCAAAAGCTGTAGCTAAAGCTATTGCAAAAAACATGAAAAGGAAAAAGAAATAATGGCAAAGAAACCAGGATTATATGCGAACATACATAAAAAACGTAAAAGAATAAAAGCAGGTAGTGGTGAAAAAATGAGAAAGCCTGGATCTAAAGGCGCACCAACTGCAGCTAATTTTAAAAGAGCTGCAAAGACTGCTAAAAAAAGGAGAGCTTAATGGGTGGACCAGCAGCTATTGTATCTAGTATCATTGGCTCTGTTGCAGGTAAAGCAATATCAAGTGCTTTGAAGATTGGCAAAAAATCTAGAAAAGCAACACCAGCACCAGTAGAGCAAATGACAGAAAAAGTTGCCCAACCAACTGCACAAAGACTTGCATCACAATATGGTGGTTCAACGATATTAACAGGCGCAGAAGGGTTAGGTGAAACTGCAGCAACTAAAAAAACTTTATTAGGTGGATAATGATTAGACCAATACTAGATCAATCTTGGAAAAAAAAGTTTTATGAATGGCTACAACCTAGAGCAGATATAGATACTGATGATTATGTTACTATTGGTTTCTTAGATGACTGGGATAATATTGTAGGTGTAATTCTTTTTTGTAATTATGATGGCAATAATATTTATGTGCATATAGCATCTGATTCTCCTAGATATGTACAACGAAGATTTATAAAATTAATGTTTGATTACATCTTTAATCAAGCAAAATGTCAGCGAGTTACTGCAACTTGTTATTCTCATAAAACTAAATCTAGAAAATTAATTGAGGGTGTTGGTTTTAAACAAGAAGGATATTTAAAGAATTTTGTGAAAAAACATGATAAACTATATGACATTGCATTATATGGTATGCAAAAGGAGGACTGTAAATGGGTTCAGCAGTAAGATCTATACCAATTATTGGACCTGTCTTATCGCCAAAAATGCCAAAGTTACCACCAGGACCTGATGCAGAACTTCTTGAAAGAGAAAGAGCAGCAGAAGCAAAAGCAGCAGAAGAAAGACAAAGACTTATATCTGGCAAACAAATGGGTTATATGTCTACTATTTTAACTGGTGGCACTGGTGTTGAAGAAGAAGCTAATGTTGGCAAAACATTGTTAGGTGGTAGATAGTGGAAAAGTTTGACTATATAAAAAAAAGATTTTCAGAAATGTCTTCTAGCAGAGGCACATGGGAAGATCATTGGCAAGAAATACTTGACTATGTTATGCCTCGTAAAGCAGACGTAGTTTTTGTTAGAGTAAAAGGAGATAAAAGAACTGAGGTCTTGTTTGATTCTACAGCTATAACTGCAAACAATTTATTAGCTGCTAGTTTACAAGGAACTCTTACATCACCATCACTACAATGGTTTCATTTAAAAATTAGAGATGATGAAATAAATCAAGATAGAGAAGTGCAGTTATGGTTAGAAGATTCTGCCAGAAGAATGTATGATGTATTTAACCAAACTAATTTTAATACAGAAGTACATGAACTATATTTAGATCTTTGTTCTATAGGAACAGGATGTTTATTCGTAGAGGAAGGTAACAAGGGATACGATATAGATTCTATACATTTTAAAACAATGCACATATCAGAATTTTACATTGGCGAAAATGTAAGTGGATATATAGATTGTTTATACAGAAGATATAAATTAACTGCTAGACAAGCAATACAGGAATTTGGTGAAGAAAATGTAGGAGCAAAAATACAAGAAGCAGCTAGAATGAAACCAGATAAGAAGTTTGATTTTATTCATGCAGTAGAACCTACAGAAGATTATGAAAGAGCATTAGGTAAATCTAATACAATGGTACCTAGATGGTCAAAAGCTACTGGTGAAGTATATGGTCGTTCCCCGTCCTACAATGCTTTACCAGATATCAAAACATTAAACAAAGCTGTAGAGCTAGGACTTAAAGCATGGTCAAAAGCAATAGATCCTCCACTATTAGTACAAGATGATGGTGTTATAGGTAGAGTAAGAATGACACCTGGTGGTATAACAGTTATTAGAAGTGATGCTGCAGTAAAACCATTTCAGTCTGGTGCAAATATGCAACTAAATGCTTTTAAAGAAAACGAACTTAAAACTGCAATAAGACAAGCATATTACTCAGACCAGTTACAGTTACAACAAGGACCACAAATGACAGCTACAGAAGTACAAGTAAGATACGAACTTATGCAAAGACTTCTAGGTCCTACACTTGGTAGATTCCAATCCGAGTTTCTAAACCCACTTATAGAAAGAGTGTTTGGTATTATGTTTAG
>VTLG01013212.1_pt1 | contig 21046 bp, 25 predicted proteins | sample 4694571 | NCBI WGS metagenome assembly VTLG01 (sample SAMN12604809, study PRJNA352737) | marine metagenome | biome: ENVO:00000447; feature: ENVO:00000209|ENVO:00000569|ENVO:01000036; material: ENVO:00002151; isolation source: viral sequences binned using virsorter ... | reverse complement strand
CGGCCCATTTGTTGCGCAGCGACCTCTTGTAAAGCAGTCTCATACGATTGTGTATAAATTTGCAGCATTTCTGCTGGTCCTTTCAAATATTTGAAAGCTTCAACAAGGCAGCCGTAAAGCATTAATGCTGGTGCGTTGTCTCCTAACCAAGTGTTAGCATTACTTGAAGTTAATCTATTTGGTAATTTAGATAAACTTACTTCTACATAGTACGCAGCATCTGGTGTCGGTACTACATATATAGTATTATAATCCCATTGTGAATAATATTTTGGTGTTCCTTCTGTTGCCCTATTAGGCCAATATTCATTCATATAACTCACATCTTTTCGTTCTAAATATGTTCTAGCAGCTCCCACAGCAGTATAAATTTGTACGCTGTTAATTACTGAAAATTCAGTAGGCTTAAGAGCACTTCCTCCAGGCAAGGTTAAAAATCCTGAAGATGTAGTAAAATTTGAATATTGATGTGAAGTGAATATTGGTATATCCAAATCACGAAGAATTCTGTTCTCAGTATGTTCTATAAAGTCATTAATTATTACAGACGTTAAAACGTTACTGTCCGTCTCAGTGTAATCTCTTATTTGTGTAACTAATTCAGTATAAGTTGTCATGCGCTCACCGTTGTTGGCCCTACAAATACTAGTCCTCCACCACCATAACCAGTTGCGGTAGGTGTAGAACTAATTGTTATAGTAAAAAAATTGGATTTAAGATCCGGCCCATTAGGGGTAACATTAGAGGTATCAGGTGTTGGTGTGTAGCCAGAAGCTGATTCCAATTCTGAAGGGGCAACTCCAAACTTATTAGTTCCTTGTACACCCATTCCTTGAAATTGTGTTGTAGTTCCCTCTGTTCCACTGTTCGTTGCACTCCAAAACATAATTGTATCTGATGTAGTAAACCCATGACTAGGAGCATGGACCTTAACTGAAGTACTTCCATTAGTAAAATAAAAAGGATTTACGGGTAAAAGTCTAGTTGTATCCGGTGCAACTCTAGCTGGTCTAGGATGTAATAAAGCTTGTGGATCCGGAGAATGCTCATGCGGCATTAATTGAGGAGCCTTAGGTTCATACTCACTTGTATGCACCCATGCACCTGTCCATTCTTGAACCATTTCTGTATAAGGGAATTGTAATCCGCTTCTATCAGAAATAGCCAGAGCAAATTTTCCACTAGCGTGTGCCATTTATCCTACCATTTAGTATTATTTGTACCAGTCCAAGTATATTTGCCACCTTTTTTAGCAGCTCCCATATTTTGCATAGTGCCTTTTACGGGACCTTTACCAGCCATTTTTAATGGTTGACCTGCTCCGCCTTTTACAGTTCCTTTATCACTGTTAACTCCAGCTTTAGCAGGTTTAGGTATAGAAATTTGTCCTCGTCCTTTTAACCAATCTTTACTCATTTTTCCTCCTACATTTTTACGTGTTTAGTCAAAGGCTGACCCTTCTTATTAATGGTCATGTTATCTAACTTCTCTTTGTTAGGAATATCTCCTTTGCCTTGTTTTCCGCCCATCAATCTTTTTCCGCCACCAGAGCCTTTTGCTTTGTGTTTAAAGGATCCTTTCTCGTGTTGATGTCTTATTCCATAATCATTTCTCATGATTCCTCCTTTTGACATTGGCAATCATTGCAATCACATTGACCACCACAACAAGCACCACTATCGCTACAATGGCATCCATGACCACATTTTTTACATTCAGTCATAGTTACTCCTACGGTATATAGGCTTGCGCCGGTTTAATTCTAAACGAGACTCGTTCTCGGTTAGCATCAGCTGTGCGCTGAAATTCTTCATCATATACAGTTTTTAAATTAGCAGTCAATACTGGTGATCTCTTCATAGATATATAATAAGCTAATCCTGAAACTAAACAAGGAAGAAAATAATAAGGTACATCTGCATTGTTATTATAATCGCCCGCATCTTGAATTCTATTCACATAGAAAAATTTAAGATTATACGCCTTATCGGGACATGGATATACCCATAAGGAAATATCATTTTCAGGTCTACCAAAAGTTGCAGTTGGAGTTGTTCCTGTTACTGCCCCATTTATAACTGTATATTGAGTAGGCCTTGCATCTCCTGTCGCCTTCTGTGTCTTTCTGCTTAAATTCATGTATTCTGTTCTGGAAATTTTAGTAACAGCCACATCTGTTGTATCCGCATCTCCTTGAAGTGTGGTAGACCCATCTGCAGTTGTGGTAATGACAGCATCAACTACGTCCACTACCTTTTGGTCAAGGGCATAACGATTCTGACCTGCAACCATAGCGAGAGAGTCATAGTCAATTGTCCATAGATTAAGACCCCGATTAGCCCATTCTGAAAACATAAGATTCAAGGATCTCCTAGCAGTCTTTAAGTCATAACCGCCAAGAACCTCAAGTCCACATCTCTCGAATGCCTCCTCGATGATCTCTTCAATTTGAAGATTAAAAGTTCTAGTGCCTGAATAAGCCATAAACTTTTAACCGTATAAAATAGTTACTTTATCAACGTTTGTTAAAGTTGCATATCCACTAGTCGGGCAATGAAGACCTTGTCCTGGCATATCAATTTGATAATATGCAGGATTACCTGCAGTTCCAGCACCTATAGGTGTATCAAAAGTTGCCAATGAGGTTCCACTGGCTCCATTATCTAAGATCTCAATACTTCCTGCCGTGGTATCACTAACAAAATAAATTGACAGTATTCTACACGGACCAGCAAATATTACTCCCGAAGCTGCTAATCTTTTAGCTTTTGCACTTCCAATCCAATCACTCATAATTTACTCCTAAAAATGAGCTCCCGGAGGAGCTCATAAATGTTATTAACCAATAGTTGGTATTGGTGTGCCTAATGCTTCAGCTTTCCATGTGGAATTAGTTCCATCATCGGTAACACAAGTAAGTTTAACTCTTGCATTAACTGCTGTCGAAGCAGGAAGAGTTAAAGTATCACCTGCAATATCAGATGCTGGATTAGCTGCAGTGCCACCCATAAGCTCTATAGCTCCATAAAAATTTGACACAGCTGAGCCTGGTAAAACGAAAGTAACCGTTTTTCCGCCCCCTACAGCTGTAGTTACAATAAATTCATATGTTGCTCCTACATTTGCAGTGCTTAATGCTGGCATATTAACTACAATATCGTCAGTTCCATCTATTGAAAATAGCGTTCCTGATTGTGCTGTAGTTAAAGTAGTTGTTACTGCTGCGCCAGTATTTAAAGTTGAACTATCTACTGTGACACGAAAATTGGGTCTCGTATCATAGACAGCCTCTTCTGTAACTGCACCAGTAGAAGAATTAATGGAAATGGATTTAAATCCATTTTCCGATCTAACTGGTCCATTAAAAGTTGTTGTTCCCATTTGTCTACCCTCCTAAATAAGTAGTCGTTTTAAGTCTAACGGGTTTTAATAAGAAGGGCGAACTAATTTCGCCCTTCTTTATTTATTTTATGCTGCACCTGGAGTGCCAAATATTCCACGCCAGTCAGACCAGCCGAAGCTGTATCTTTCTCTCGCTTTATATCTAACGTTTCCAGTATCGAAGTCACCTTCCATTGCAGTTCTTATAGGTGCCCTATTGAAGTGTTTAAGTCCATTAGGGGCATCAGTTTTAACGTACCATGCATCAGTATCAACTAAGAAATTGTTGATAACATAACCTTGTGGGACCATGCCCATAGATTTAATTGCATTGATATCATTATCCGCTGTACCTACGCGTCCTGCAGAGTTCAATAACCTTTCAGCTACAAATTGAAGATTTACCGGAAGAATTAATTTCATACCCCTAAGAGCAATCTTTAATCCTCTTTCATCCTTCATACCTGCAATTTCGATAAGTGCTGTTTCCAACGAAGTTTCGTTAAGATCAGCGGCAGTGCCTAATAGATTTGTTTGGTTTCCACTAAGAGTTGGGTGTGATGCAGATAGTAAAACTACCCCGTCACCACCAGTGTATCCAGATGTAGTTGAATTATTCAATACATTTGAACCTTTCACCTGTTTAGTGTTAGCCATTGATCTAGCCAATGCCTTTGTATATCGAGTGCTGATTTTGTCGTAAAGGTTGTCCTCTACGGCTTCTTCAGTTAATGAGAAAGCTAAAGCGACAGTCTCGTTGGTATACCTAGCAGTGTAAGTTTCTTGAGCGTCGTCGTAAACTACGCCTTGACCCTCAGGTTTTACACTAGCGTTGGCAAAACCACCAAGCATCACTTCTTCTTCGAACGCACGATCAGAACTCTCTGTTTCAAAGATTTCTGCGTTTTGATTTTCGTATCGGTCATACTCTAACCCAAACAAAGCATTCAAGCCGGGTTCGAGCTCTTTGACCAATTGCATACGTGATATAACCATTGTTCAATCCTCCTATCGGCCTATGGGAATGAAGTTGTCAAAGTAGTTTTCAGATAACGGCCTTCGTTAAGTCTAACTATCCAGTTAGCATTTGCTGACGAAGCGTCAGAATTGTCAGGATCTTGAGAGAGCCCCACAATAACAAATGTACCAGTAGCACCAGAACCAACGATAGCACTTCCTATCTCCGCATTAGATTGACCATTAACACTTGATCCTGCAGTCCATGCATAATCAACGTTAGAGCCAATACTAGTGGGATCAGCAAGAGTACCTGAAGATTGTACTTCATACAACTTGTTTGTATCCACGTTAATGGCTCCAGGATAGTAATTTGACCAATATGGTTTTCCTGTAGTAGGGTGTTTGGTCACAAAACAACCATTGAATACTCCAATGCTCATAACGTTTGCATTAGCGGATGCTCCAATTGTACCTTTAGCCGGCGAAGCCGAACCTCCAGTATCTTGAACAGTTCCGTCTGAAACGTATACGAGATCACCTTTGTAGATTGGTTGTGTTAAGTTATCTTCAATTGGATACCTTGTAGTACCACCGTTTTGAATTGAAGCTCCTAATTCCCCTACAGGTCTTAAACCAAATGGCGCGTCTTTATTTGCCATGATTTTTCCTCATAGTATTAATTATGACTCACTCCTTATGAGTGTGTCAATTTTGTGTAAATTATGTGGAAAACCTACTAGGTTTTTTTGCCACCAAAACTTACGCGAGTGCTTCTCTCCGAAGAGATTGGCATACTAGGATGTTGGTCCTTAAGGGGGTCGTTTGCAATCGCTTCATCCTTATCTTTCGTCAGTTGATGAAAGTAAGCATTTCGCTCTGCAACGGTTTCCTCAGGAATCCTTGCTAGCATTAATCCTCCAACAGCTATAACACCATTATATTTACCTGAGTCTAATTGAGGCCATTGAGTATCAGGATATTCATCCGCTCGGACAAATTCCCAACCTTCCCGTAGTCTGGCAGAGACATTTTTATTGTCCAGCTGTCCTACTACTTCGGCCCTTATCCATCGGTGCTTAAAGCCCTTTGGTGCAGGTGGTGCGTCTAGTTGTGTAGGTGGAGCCCATGGTTTCCTTCGAGAAGTTTTCTCTCTGGTTTCAGACTCGCGTGATGGTAGTTTTTGCGGTTGTTTCGTTTTCATAATCATATGCCTACTCCTTCACGTACTTCGCATATTCGCTTAGTGGCACACCTAGTTTTTTTGAGATGGCTACTTGTGATGGTGTGAGTCTCACTGTGCCTTTGCGCCTTCCTGGAGCTGCACTTCTATTAACAGAAGAAACTGCTTGGGTTGGCGAAACTTGTTTTTCAAATCGGTGAGGAAATGTTTCCTTCATCCTCTTATCTATTTCATTATAGTATGAATCGGATGTAGTGTCAAATCCTTCTTCCACCAATTTACGATGAATTGAGAAAGATGTCAAGGTCATTGGTTCATCTTGTCCAAACCATTCATTCTTATTGGCCCACTCTTCTGCCTTTGGATCAGGCGGTTTGGGGGCTGGGCGTGGCTGATATTGAGGCTGTTGAGGCATTTGAGGTTGATTTGGATCAACTCCTCTTGCTTCCATCTCCTTTTTTAATCTTTCGCGCTGTGCCTTATGGGATTGTGCTCGTTCTTCTTCAATAGCCAAACGGCTAAGTTTAGTTTGAGCATCCACTTGTTTTTCAGTATCGCCCAAATCCATAGCTTCTTTTAATTCTCTTTTAGCTTGGGTAATCTGTGCTTCGACACGATCCCCGTACTCAGCAACGTATCCTGAATCAACTTGTTGTGCTCTTTGTTTTATTTCTTGAGCATCCCGTTGAACTCCTTGTGCATAATCAATGGCAGCTTTTTCACGTCTTTCCGCTTCTCGAGCTCTTTTTGTTAATTTATCTATACGGGTTTGTACTTTTTTTCCGTATTCTTCTACTTCAGATTCTGAAGCTGCTTCTTTAACACCAACATCTACTTCTTGTGAAGTATCGTCAGAATTAACTTTTTTAGGTTCGTCATCAAGTTTAACCTCGGTGGCTTCACCTTCTGCTGGCAAGTCAACCATCTTGGCATCTGCTTCTGATTGCATTTGAACTTGCATTTTTTCTTCTGCAGGCATGTTTTTCTCCTGTTATGTTTTAAATTGTAAGATATCCTCTGGGTCGTTTACCACAGCAATTATCTCGTCATCATTAAGTATTCTCACTTCACCACCCTCTATTCCAAATCTAGAACCAGCATAACGACCGAATATAATCCAGTCCTTTTCCTTACACCATGGTCCATTTGGAAATCGCTCTTTGTCTCTATAGGCATCAGGTCCAACTTTTAGGACATAACCTGTAACGGTTGAAAATCCCCTCTCCTCCATTGTCTGATCTGACAATATTATTCCTCCCTTTGTCTTTCCTTGTCCTTTATAGGGAAGCACCAAAATCCTCCAACCTGTAGGTTCAGGTAATCGGTCTAAAATTTTTTCTGTTGATAAATGTTTTATATTGCTAGTAGCTTCATCTTGAATTTTTTTAAGGAAACGATTTTCCTTTTCTTCTGCTACCTTATTATTCTCATCTGCCTCTAAAGATAAATCCTTTTCCTCTAAAGCAAATTTACGTTTTGGTATCTCCATCTTGTTCCTCATCTTTCTGCAGGTCCTGTACTTCCTGTTCCATTATATTATAGCCTTTGTATTCACCAACACACTTATTGTATTCGTCAAAGCTGTGAATGCCATTGGCGATAATGTTTTTTAATTGTTCTTTGCGCTCACGAATCCTTTTCAGGATGACGTAGATAGCGGTTGTATCTTCCAAGTTATTTTTTTACCTTTCCGCCCTTCTTATAACCTTCATTTCTTCTAATTTCACGATCCACTCTACGGATTTCATCTTTTTCATCCATAATGTGTCTAGTTCTAGAACTAACATGTCCACCATGTTTTTTATTAATCTTTTGGTTAGGTCTTTTACCCCATTTACCATAAGATTCATCTCTACGATCTTTCATAGATTGTTTTTTAGTGGATTCTTTTCCAGTTCTCATACCCAAAGATTCATCTTCTCTAGCTTTATAGCCTTGTTTATGCTTCTTAGGTTTTGATTTACTTTTACCGTGAAATAACGCTCTTCCCATCGCATCTTTAGTTCTGCGTTTTAAAGCTCTACCTGTGATATCTTTAAGATCTCTTCCCATAATATTCTCCTATATATTATTTTAAATAGTTACGCAACTATTTTTTTACTAAACTTCCACCAAAATACAACCCTATGATTGAAGCCATTAAGTGCGTATCCATTGGCGTTATTACCACACCTGCGAACTGCCTGTCCACAAGCATTTCTTTCTGTTCAATTAAAAACAGAAAACCTCTACTAAATTCTGTCCAAGTCAAGAAGACTGAAACGTCAAAAAAGACTGGAACTATTTTAGGCCAGACGATTATAAAGAAAACTGCAGTAAGTGCAATAATTCTTCGCGTCCATTGAAAGCCTGAATTCTCATATTTCCGTGCCTTTTCAATCGCCTCCATTTGAAATTTTCCACGTGCAAGAAGCATTTTCTGCTCTGCCTGTTTTGCCTTGATACTCTGTCCCCAGATGGTCATGAAACCACCCAGTAAACTGGATCCAAGCATTGTTACCATTTCTACTGGAAGTCCAAACATTATTCTACCAAACTCACTATTCCGCCACGGGCGTATCCTTGTCTGAATCTTTTTCCTCCGTGAACATTAATCATTGCCTGCTGCAAAGGGTTTTGGGCACCCCATGCTTCATTCGGGTTTCCTCTTGGAAGAGGATTTCCTGTAACAGCACTTCCGTAGTAGCTTTCGCCGCCTCCGCCGCCGTAGCCGCCACCGTAGCCACCGCCGCCGTAACCCCAGCCACCGCCGCCACCGCCAGTGCCAGAAGTAGATATAACATTAGGATTACCAGTAATATCATAATAATCTTCTAAGGAAAACATAGGATGTATTCCTGACTCTAGATCACTCCAAGTTCCTACATTAGGATCTACTTTACCTCCTTTAACCCAATTCCCTTCAAAATCTTTATAATCAGCCCAGTTTTGTCCTGTGTCATAAAGATGTTTAGTTTCAACAGCTTCATTTCCACTTACAATGCTTCCTTCCGCAACCATTGTCAACAATTCATTAGGAACGTTATAGCTTCCTGGGTTATAACCAAAGAATGCTAATGTCTTAGGATCCATGTTCTGTATTGATTTCCATGTAGAATAATATTTATTCCAAGAATCTTTGTCCGCAGCTACATTAATACTAGCATATCCAGTTTTTCCAGGTTCAGCTTGTCCAGGACCATAAACTTTTTTTGGAGGTTTATATGTATCACCTATGTTTTTTTGTACTTGCTTATCATGTTGCTGTTGCTGTTGTTGCTGCTGTTGAGTTGGTCCTACATAACCAGTGCCACTCATTCCTGAAGGTGTGTAAGTTAATATATCCCCACCATCATAATTGGGAATTCCGTGCGGTCCTTTATGTGGTGTTCCGGGTTTATTCTTCTGTAAAAGATCGGCTTCTTTATCTGTAATGTAAGCTAGATGTGTAGTGTCATGATGAGGTCTTACTTTTAAATCTCTTGGTACAGTCAGCAACTCACTGTCAGTGTGGTTTCCTGGATAGCGTCGCATTATCTTAACCCTGCGTGTGGTTTACCTTGGTGAATGTCTTCCCATGATTCTGAAAATTCTTCATAAGTCATTGGTCCACCTGGCATGTTGCCAATTCGTTCTACATAATCCCTGTATTCATCTTCGTATCTTCTGTTTGTACTACCCCACTGTGGTCCTTGTCCATAAAGTGATGCGATACCTGCTTCACGAACTGAATCGTCAAATGGTATAGATGGTATAACTTCCTCCACTATTTCTTCTTCTTCAATTGGAGCGAATCTGTCCACATAGGAAGTTGTGTGTCCTGGTATGACTGTAGGATCTGCTTTAGGTGTTCCGTCTGGATGGTGTGTACGACCATGATAATGATCCCACATTAAATAATTTGGATCCAAAATATTAGGATTAGGTCTAGGATCAATTGGTAAATCAGATACTGTAATATCATCAACAACATCCACCTTATCTTCAGGTGGCGCTATGAATCTTTCATCTATTTCCCTGTCTGTTACATCTTCAATAGGTAATCCCGGATGTATGTCTGTTGGATAAGGACCAAATGTCTTATCCGCATAATTTGTTAAAACTTCTTCTGTTGCTTCGTCACGTGGGACTGCACCACCAATTCCAATTCCTCCAAAAATATCAGAACCCATGCTCTTCAGGTCTCCGAAAAATCCTTTTCCTGCGGATCTTGCCGCATCTCCTGCAATACCTAATTGTTCCTGAACTTTCTCTTTCCCTTTTCCCAGTTTTCCTGTTAATGTTTTAAAAGCCAAACCTGGTAATCCACCCATGTCACTATAGTCCATAAAAGCACCAGAAATAGGGTACATTTTATTATACGCTGGTCTATTTCCTGCTCGTAAATTTCCACTAATTCCACTATATAACTTTTGTGCATCTCGTGGTGTTGAAGTTCTTGCCGCATGCATACCCATAGGAGTATACTTCTGGTTCCTATTCCAATCACGTCTCAGTCCTTTTAACTGATCAATATCGGCTTTAGTATTTTGATAACCTGGACGGGTCATACGGTCCTGTAAGGACGTCATTGTATGGTATACCTGTCCAGGTCTACTCATGGATGCTTTTTGATCTCTAAGATCACGTTCTTGTTTCCAAGCGTGTCTTTGAGCTCTATCGCGATCTAATAAATATTCTGGTCTTTCGGGCATTATGCACCTGGTATAATAATAACTTTAAGGACAACAAGAACAATGACTACAACAATTCCGGCCTTTATCCAGTCCTTCATTTTCCATTCATTCCATTCTTTTATATGTCCCCAAAGGTCTTTCAATAAATTCATATCTACCTCCTTTTTAACATTTTTGGTTTTTGGGCTTTTTCTGGCCACCCATCACACGGCCACCGTGGTGATATTTCTTCTTCACTGCACCACCTTTCTTCTTCTTACTCTTAACTTTTCCACCTTTCTTATATCCACTCATATTTACTTTTTGTCCTGTCGCCTTCGCATGCTTCTGTGCCTGTTGCGTTCCAGCTGACGTGTATGGAAATTTTTGTTTACCTACTTGTGGCATTATCGTCCTCCTTTTTTAACTGTAATTCCCCCAGTGGGATATCCATATTCATTAACCCAAGGAGCAGTATCATAACCTTTTGCATGAAATATGCCACCCTTTTTTTTCTTAATAGGCTTACTCCCATGTTCCTTCGTCCATTTTTCAGCCATTGCGGGCTTGTTTGCCCACATCCATTTTCTTTGTTTTTCAGATCTAAATGGCATTAGTGTATCGTTGGTTTTTCATAATCATAAAATTGTTCAATTAATTCTTCTTGAATTATAAAAGTATTTGCTACTTCCTGGAACATACGAGCTGTTCCTTCCGAACCTAAAGCTTCCACATACATGTTTCTAGTCACTGCCAACATGGCACCACATACCTGTAGATAATCTTCTTTGCCAGTAATTTCACTATTAGCCAAATCTTCAAACTTTTTCATGGCACTAGCGATTTTATCTACTTTACTTTTTAGCAGTTCCATTCGTTTTGCTTTTTGCATTTTCCCTCGCAATTTTTTCCGCCGAGCGTTGCTTCATTGCATCCCTAGAGTTAATCATATTCTCCTTAAAGACTGTCATCGCTTCTGTGGAATCTTCCTTACTAACATCTGCAGCAGCTTTCATCAAGTTAATACTTGTATCCGCTTCCAACCTGTCACGTTCAATGTCAAGTTTTTCACCTTCAACTACCATATCTTTCTGGAGCTTCGCTTGTGTTTCCATAGCTTTCAAATCAATTTCTTGCTGTTTAAGCTTGATTAGTGGATCTTCAGCTTCACGTTTCATTCTAGCTTCCTCGTCCTGCGCTAATTGGGCTGTCATCTTTGCTTCAATTTGAGCTTGTTTTGCAGCTTGTGCATTAATTAGTTGTTGCATTTGCTGTTCCACTTGCTGTGCCATTTGAGGATTCTGCTGTGCTTGCTGTTGTGCTTGTTGCATTTGTTCTATTTGTGGTTTGAACTCTTCTTCAACTTGAGCTGCTGCCATCATGCTTATGTGCTCACAAATATGTGCTTGTAGCATGGAATAAACTTGTGGATTAATCTGTACCATTCTTGTAAACATAAATTCTGCATGCGCTTCAATATGTGCAGGATGATCTTGAAAAGGAAACGCCTTAGGAGGCTTTCCATTCATCGCACCTGCATTCTCTGTTGAAGGGCTCATCGGTTCTGGTAATTCTGGGTCCGGTTTTAATATTGCATCTACATTATCAACACCCATTGCATCATACATTCTTCTATATGCTTCGCGCATATTATGAAGTCCTGGATTAGCTGTTGCTAATTGTAATTGCTGTTGTGCTAATGTAACACGCTGTGCCATAGAAAAAATATTTGGATCGGAAACTGGAATAATATCAACGCGGTCATCAAAGTCCGCTTGCTTAATCATTTGGTTTCCACCAACTACTTGATACGGATATTCTGGTGGCAAGTATAATTGAAATACTTTAGCTAATAACTTAAATTCAATTTTTTGTGCATAATGCAATCGTTTATGAATTGCACTCATAACTTTAGTCCCTCTTTCAAGGAGAGCTAAAGTTGTTCCAACTGGATTCTGTTCATTACCTTCACCCATTTTCATATCTGCAATTGCTGCAAAAGATTTTCCTGCATCAACTGCAAAACCTAAAAGAGCAAATAGAACTTGTGAAGGTTCTTTATAAGGAAGTGGTAAGAGTGATTCTTTAATTGAAACACCAGTTACATCTACATCACGAAATTCCCCTGGCTGCAATGGCTCGTCATGGTCGCGTATACGCATTCCACGTGCCTTGAAACCTGCTGGAAGATTGGCAAGAGTACCTGCATCAATTAATTGCCGCAAAACACTTGTTGCAGTTCTTGACAATCCACCTAGCATATGTATCAGACCAAAGCCGTAAAACCCTAGTCCTGGGAGGAACTTGTAGTGTACAAAATAATCATTCTTAGCAAAATTGGTATCGCCTTCTTTCCAATTTCTTCTTATGGATAAAACTTCTTGTGAATATTCATCAATGGAAATAACGTAAGGAAGTTTAACTCCAGTTTCGTCTTCAAATCCTGGAACGTCAGCATTAACATGCATTTCCAGAATTGTATGTTCTTCATCTTTTTCGCTGTATTCTCTTTGAACACCTTCAAGTGTATTTACTTTTTCTTGAACTTCACTTGTTTCCACTGTTCCGCTTTTCAATTCTATGTCACGGTAAAATCCTTGGAGTTGTTGTTTTCTAATATCATTGGAACTTGTTTTAATGATGTGTGTCACTCTATCTGCATTCTCTAGATCCGTTGCCATGTAATTGATGACAAGATCTTCACCGGCAATAAATTTTGCAACAGCACGTTTTAATAGACTGTCATAATAAACTTTCTTGAAAGCCGATCCTGCAAGAGGAAGATAGAAAAGTAATTGGTCCATGTCCGGGTCGTATTCTTTCATGATATCTGTAATTTGGTAATTCATGAATTGCTGCACGCGCTTCGCCTGGTCCTGAATTTCAGGTGTCGATACGCCTACTATTTGAGTACGAACGGGGCCGCTTGGGGGGAGAAGTTCCTTATACGCTTGGGCTTGAAACTGTGTTACAGATTCAGCGAGTAAGGGGTGAACGACCCCGGACGCTCCTTCGAACGGTTGGGTTCGGTTTTCATATTTGAAACCTAACATGTCAAGGCCTTTGATATAGGTATCTTCCCAATCTTTCCTTGACTCCCTATCCGTTTCGAAACTTTCTACTAGATCTATTGAAAATCTACGTAAATCGGTTTCATCAATGTAATCTGCCAGATTGGCATCATGTGGAATGTTTGCTGTGTCAATGGGCGCATTTGGATCAAAATTTACATCCGCACCTCCCATTTCTGTTTCTGTTATCTGAACATTAGGATCAGAAATTTTTTGATCAGGCTCCAATTGTATTTCTTCTCCTGTTGGTTCTATTTCCAACGCGTCAGTCAAAGATGTTAAAGCTCTATCAATATTGTTATTTGGATTTTTTGGTGGCATTATTTTTTAACCGTTCCCCCTCTTTTATAGATAGGAAGTCCTTTGTCAATAATGGCTTCTGCAGCCTTATTTTCCTTGAATAATATCATTGGAACTTCCCATACCCTATTATTATCATCCACTATATATGTTTTCATAAATTTTGCACCACTTTTTTTCGCTGCCTTCTCCATAGCGCCTTTCGCCATTGGTCCGTAGGCAACAACGTTTCCTTTATAGTCCCTTCCTGTAGAGGATAGACCTACATTTTTGATTGCTGGCGTGTTAATTGAAATTCCGTCATATCCGCCTTCGCGTGCAACTTTAAGCATATATTTCATAATGAATTCATTGTAATCTTCTGTCTTGCTTAATGGCCCTTGAGGAACACCACTATGGTCTCCTTTTGCCATTTTCTTTTTTTCATCATCAATTATTTTTCTAACCTTTATACGCTCCTTGTTAAGCCTGTTAAGCCTAGTTTTAATGGCCGGAGTCTGCTTCTGCGCTAACAGATCCTCAATTTTTGATTTTAAAAGAAGTAAATGCTGCTCATTGGCAGTTCCTATTTCCTCCTTCAGATCTCCACGCGGTGCATACTTCCCGTCGGCAACAAGCTTATCATAATCTTTCTGCTGGGTTTTAGTCATCTTCGCGTACTCACCTTCAGGAGTCTTTCCTGCTTTCGCCCAATCAGCATGTTTTTTCTTTAATGCTCTTTGCGCCGCATTTACCAATTGATGCATGTCGGACTGAATCTCCTCTATGTGAAGAAGCCTTCTTCCAAACTCATCAGCGCGGTCTGATGTCCTTGAATGAACAACCCCACCTATTCTATCAGAAGATTCTAAATTAAAGTCATGTGCGTATGTGTATTCTGGTTCTGATTTCCTCAAACTTCCTGGATTGTAGCGGAAAAGAAATTCTCGGTAATTATCACCACCACTCATCATCTGCGTTCCACGGTGCTGTGGAGATCTGGAATAGGACTTAAACCCAGCTGTCCTTTTGCCCAACCCAGTTGATATTTGCTGAAGTGTTTCCTTCATTTCAAATGGGAATCTTTGCGGCAATCCTTCATCCAAGGCATTCCTTACACCAAAGTTTCGCTCCACCATTTCGTTTATATGTTTAGCGATGTCATCCGCTTCCTTGCCAGTTGGTTTTTCTTTGAGCTGCGGAAGAACCGCCTTAATGTAATCATAAAATCCCTTTATGGCTGGATCACGGATTTCCTGCGTATCCATTTTTCTTAATTTTTGCGACATATCAGAAAAGATTCGTTCACCTGTTGATTCCCCAAGAACGGTAACGTCCATCTTCGGCGCCATTTCGTCAAATTGCTTAACGAGGACATCCTTTGAAATTGTCTTGTTCCCCATTCGTGAAAGCCACGGTGCTAATGACGTGTCATTAAGCTCCATATCCTTTATGATAGGGTATCCTTTTGGATTTAATATTCCGTGATTTCCAAGTTTCATGTATTGAAGCCACTGCGTTCCAGTCATGGCCTCTGACGGCGCTCCTATGATCTTTTCACGCGAGCCCCAGAACATCGCTCCTGGATCCTCGGCCTTTGGCTCCATGGATTTAAGTGTAGTTTTTGCTTTGTAAACAACTTCAGGATGTATATTGGAGTCAGCGGTATAATTTTTATTGAGCCATGCTTGTGCTTGATCTTTTGTTTTAAATTTTTTTAGAGGGGTTAATGCTTTATCGTAAATAGTATACGGATTTGTAACAGTAGGTTTCTTTGCCTTCTGAATGTTCTTGAGAATATCCGACATTGTAATTTTAGGTTTGTAGGTGGTCAACTGCCCCATGACCTTCGGTGCCATTTTCTTTACGAATCCACCTTTTGCAAATTTTTGCATGAATTCAGAACCCATGTATTCGGAAGGATTGTTCATTATCTGCGTAACTGAATCGTCAATCAGTTTTCCATATGGGTCTGGACCTTCTGTTGGTGGAACCGCATTTGGTCTTCTTGCTATTCCGCCCTTGTTGTAAGCTTTATAGAATTCATGGCCTCCATATTGTTTTAAAAATTGAGGGGCTATTTCCAGGCCAAAAGGAGTTAATCCTACTGATTTCCATTCAGCACTTTTTTCAGGAGTAACAAAAAAATCTGCGCCTCCAGTAAAATCTTCTACTTCATCTCTTAATACTTGCTGTGCATAATCATAATAAGATTGATAGTTTGGATGTTTTGTTAAATCAGTGAAAAATGTAGATGTGCGATCAGAATAAGGGGAAAATCCACCTTGTCCTGATAGTACACTTAAAATAGGGCTTAATCCTTTAGCAGGATTTCCTCTATACCTTTGAATATAATTAGGATTTTGTGCACGGTTTTGTATTACGTGTGCAATTCCTTTTGCACCTTCAATATTTTTATCATCTTCAGCCAACATCATTCTTGTCATTGCACTAACATCATCAAGACCTCTTATGTAATTAAATCTTACAGGGTTTTCAGGTTTAGGTTTAATTTTAGGACGTATTCTATTTACATCCCTTTGCGGATAATCACGCATACTCGTTCCACCACGGTAATAGCCATTGACTGTTCCGCCTTCGTTCATGCCTGTAAATTTAGTTTTTTCCATTTTCTTTGTTTCTGGATTTAAAAATTTCATTTGTTTCAAAGGATACTCCTTTGGCAAATCTTCCACAAGAGGACGTATAAAACTTTTACTTTGATCATACCATTTTCCATAAATTATGCCATCAATATTTGACTGCACCCCTATCGCACGCATGTCATCATCCCATCCTGCCAATTCAAACTCAATTTCCCATTTTCTATTGGGGTCCTTTACTTCTTTTTTCATTTTACGCAATTTTCTTACATTATGCTCCGCGGTGCTGTGTTTCATGTTCCTTACCCATGTAGAAAGGGCTTTCGCCATTTCAGGACTTCTATGCATGCTGAAAGTTTCATGAAGCGCCTGCATGAACGTCCTTCCATACTTTAAAAGACCCTCCGCCGTCTTCTTCAATTCGGGCGACAAATTGCCTAAAACGATGTTATTCAACTGTTGCTCCCTTTTCTTCCTTCTTGATTTTATTAAATCAAATTTTTGACTTCCTCTTGTAGTAGATTGTGTAAAATGATCAACTGCTTGTCTTAATCTTCCAGTAGGAACAACGCTCAGAGTCCTAATATCCGTTCCCTTTGGAGTGCCATAACGGCTGATTGTTTTTTCCAACGGAGGATTGTGTTCTTTTCTTATTCTATTAATTATTCCCTCCGCCCCTCGCTGCGTACCAGTAAGATCAAATCTTGGATCCTTTGCTAAATCACGCGTATGAGTGGTTAAGTACCTAGGCTCTTTTGTCACTGGATCTATTTCCTTTAAATAATTTTCAAGCTCAATTTCTTTTTTTATTCTGCCTCTAGTTATAGGTCTACTTATTGTTTTTCTCGAAGGAAACTCTGGAACAGCTGCTTTAATAGTTCCTGCCAGAGTTGGACTAGGATTTTTAGCTACAGATAAAGGGCCGTATCCTTTCTTAGCTCTTTCCATATTAAGTACTCGTTGCATAACTTTATTACTAAGTCTTGGTAAAGGCCTACCCATAAATTCAGACTTACCATATTTTGAATACAAATCCCGTATAACGGGAGCGTCTATTAATTGTCTTGCATGAAACGGAGTATAAAGATGCGCATATTCTTTTTTAAACGTTCTTCGCGAATACCCACTAGCGTCTCTAATAACTTTTGTATGCTCCTTAGGAATTTTTTTACCGCCAACAACCACAAGTTTTTGCACATCATGAGGGTGAATCGTATTCGCTACATATCTCGTAGTTCCATCCTTGTATTTAACAGTCTTTACGTGTGGGGAATCCTTATCCACATAACGAAGGCTTCTGATTCCTTCCTCATCACGTGGCATTCTAATAGCAACGTCATTGGGTCTTTTTTTCTTTCTGGCTAATTTGGCTAACTGCTTTAAAGTTAATGTTGCTGCTGAAACTTTTCCCATAATCAGTCACGGTCCATTAATTCACTTGCGGCCGCCGCAGCAATAAATTGACCACCTTTAGGACGAGCGAAATCAATTCCCGTAGTTCCATAATTAACTAATCTTTTCCATAATTTATCTTTCTCCAGTTTAGGAAATCCAAACTTATCACGCTTGCCCCACTGGAAAAGTCCAGGGGCGAACTCGCGTGCGTATCTACCAGCTGTAGTTCCTTGAAGCGGTGCCTGTGCATGCTTTAATAATTTAGGCGCCTTAAGCAATCCTGTTCCGCCAATAAGTATTTCCGGAATCAACGCCTGCGGTGCTTCATAGAATTCCTCAGCCTCCTTCGTGCTGTAGTCAAGCCAAGGCTCATGAGGCTGCGTTATTCCAACGCTTGTGTCGTCATCAAAAAGTCCGTAGTCCCATTCCGTCGGCTTCATGCCGCTTTCTCCTTTCTTTAATGCATTTATGTAGTCTGTATTCGCCCTATTGAATGTCGCTGTCAACCCTTCCGCATCTCCGTAAGGACTGATGTTCAATGACATTTCATTAATGTCCTCTATCACTGGATATTTTCCGTACTTGTTCAATAATGTATTTTGGTATTCCTGCGATGCCCATTGTCCATAATCCTCGCCTGTGTCCTGAAACTCAAATGCATCTCTCAATACATCGCGGTCATAATTTTTTTGTTTTTCAACATACTGCGGATAGTAGTAGTTAATGGCATCGTCACTTTCGGTGTAGTGCTCATACCCGGGCTGATTGCCCAAGTCCCTGAATGAATCCCACAACGCGTCAGCGCTGTAGTCCCTCTTATCCATTTCATCCTTAACTTTCTTATTTACTCTTCGATCGTCGGCAGAGTCCCATCCGCTTCCTTTCTTCCAATTCTGGTATACATCCCAGCTGTCCAAATTAGTGTAATTTTCAGGGGGAACAAAAGATTCAACAAGTTCGCGTGATTCTTCCTCCATTCCGGATCCTTGAGGCTCTCCTATCCAAGGACCCACGGCATCCATCATAGTAGTTTTAAGGCTACCAATTCCTTGAGGACTTTCTCCTCCTGGACCCCATTTGGTTGTGTCATAAATAAGATCACCAGCAGCTTCAACGCCGGATTTTCCTAGATCCAAAAATTCTCCTCCGATGTTTACAAGTTTTTTTCCAAAATCAACGGTTGGATCAACCCTATTGTCATATGAATGATACATGGCTGGAAGTTTTTCCGTAAGCCATCCGTCTTCGCCTATGACGCCTAGCTTGTCGGCTAAAGCAATTATTCCCGTGTTTATCATTAGTAGTATTCTCTCCCTCCTACCTTAAGTTTATCGTCGTCTTCAAAATCGTCATCCAGCCCGACAAAATATCCTTGACGGTATCTCATCAACGCCTGCGTGGTTGAATCCACGTAATCGTCATTGTCACCGAACGGAAATGCCGCGCATTCTTCAATCACTTCCTCGGCGAACTTTTTATTGGGCGCCCATATCGCTCCCGACTCAAAGAGTGGGGCTACGCTGTTTACCCTCGAGTGCTTGTCGTTGCCTCTTGAGGGTGTATAATTTATAACAGGTATTCCAGATTTTTGCAACTCATGAGTTAACGGAAGTCCGCTGGCCTTCGCCTCTATGAGAACCGCCTCCGGCTCCCAGTATTTGTACTCTTCCATTGCCACTTTTTTCAGCTCCGGAAAATTCCACCGTCCACGCTTCGCGTCAAGCAAAATTAAATTTGGTTTAGCGTCCTCTTCCGGTTCAAAAACACCCCAAGTTGTAATCGCCGAATAATCGGCTGTTTCTTTTTTTGAATACGCCGTGTCATAGGACTGTATGACGTATTGTAGTTTAGGTATGTCCTCTTTCTCCCATGTCTGCCACCATTCACGCTTTATAATTGCACCTTCCTCGGAGGTTGGTGCCTGCATCCATTGCGCTTGCCATTTAGTCAGTGGAATAGAAGCCTTGACTTTCATCAATCCTTCCATGTCCCAGAAATTACCCCACATTGGCTTGTCGTTAAGGATAGCTGGAAACTCTACAATTTCCCATTGGTCAGTGGACTGATCCTTTGCCTGGGCCGCTAGCAGCCGTCCAGTGAGGTCTTTCACAGACCACCTAGTCATGACTAGTACTATAGCACCGCCAGGTTGAAGACGCTGCCTAGGTCCAGAAGTATACCACTCATAGTGGCCATCCAGGACTGTAGGACTAAGAGCATCTTGCTCAGAATGTGGATCGTCAATGACCAAAAGATCAGCACCACGACCGGTAATAGCACCACCGACACCAGCAGCAAAATACTCACCGCCGTGGTTGGACTCCCATCTTCCAGCAGCTTTAGAATCTGCCGCCAAAGTGACGTTAGGAAAAACTTTAGCATATTCATCCGACTCCAGTAAATTTTTTGTTTTTCGTCCAAACCGAATGGACAATTCACCAGTATGCGTAGTTTGTATCAGCTTTGCCTTAGGGTGTCTACCCATGAAAAAGGCAGGGAAAAGATGTGAAGCAAATTCCGATTTTGTATGCCTTGGTGGCATATTGACAATTAATCGCTTCAGTTCGCCATTTGCAACGCGATTTAGCTTTTCTGCGTAAATTTTATGGTGATATCCTTGAACAAAATCAGGCCAAACTTCCTTTACAAATCCAAGAAAATCATTTTGATTTCTTTCTTGTTTTTCAAGCAATTTATTCTTTAAAATGTATTTTAATGTCTGGGTATCCAGTTTATCTAGGTCGGAAATGTTTTTCATTTTTTAAAAATTTTTCTCCCTACCTCCTTATAACGTTTTTTCACATAATTGTCACTCTCAAACAAGCCTTTAGATTTCGCCAAAGCATGCTTATCGAAAAGGGGGGGTAACGGGTCGAAGATAGCGGGCAGGAGATTGGGAGGCCCGGGCGCCTGCGACATTTTGTCGCACCACTACATGTAGTCCCGGGCGCGACTTATCCACAGGTTATCCACAACCTTTGACATTTACCTATTGACACAATATAGGGGGGAAGTCGGAAGTCCACCCCCCTACATCTAGGAGAAAACTATTCAGCTAATCCTAATCGTTGCAACAAATAGCCAATATCCTTTTGTAAGTGTTTGATTAAATCCAATGACCTAGTGTTATCTTTGTCTTTGTTCTCAACCACCCACTCAACCAAGCTATTCATTATTACACCACTAACCAACTTCCAATCCATTGAGTCTGATTTAGGAACAGAGGCAAGGACAGTTTTAATATCAGTTATTACTGCTTGGTCTTTAGTGTATTCTAATACTTCATTAATAACTGGACTAATATCCACATTACTAACTGAAGTTTGTTTCGTTGTAGTAACTTCGTTTGTCATTCTATTTCTCCTTATAACAAATTAATAAGACTACCATAAACTATAAACCAAAATATAGCAATCGCTAATGTTAAAGTAATTAAATTCATTGTGGATAACTTTCAAATTCTTTCTTCCATTTCTTTAATTGTTTAATGGAAGCATTATTCAATGCCCAACAATAAAGTGTATGCATTTCATTAGTCATATC
>VTLG01009716.1_pt1 | contig 21049 bp, 34 predicted proteins | sample 4694571 | NCBI WGS metagenome assembly VTLG01 (sample SAMN12604809, study PRJNA352737) | marine metagenome | biome: ENVO:00000447; feature: ENVO:00000209|ENVO:00000569|ENVO:01000036; material: ENVO:00002151; isolation source: viral sequences binned using virsorter ... | reverse complement strand
CCTACAATGCACGATATGGTTTTAGGTATTTTTGTTGGGTGTTTATTTCCACTACTCCTTATTCCTTTTCTAAAACGTTTCATACGATAAGGAGTTAAAGGGCTTTTGGTTTTGACAATCAAGAGCCCTTTTGTTATTTTAGAATAGATATTTACTTATTTAGAAAGGAGAAAGTAATGGAACAAGAATATTACAAAAAAGACGAAATCAAAGACCACTTTGATGATTTTATCAAAGAACAGCCTGAGGACTGGATAGAGGAAAACATTGACGATATCCATCATCACGCGTTTAATACTGATTATTTTATCATTGGTTATTATCAAGCAAAACAATGGTGCGGTGATGAGGTGTTTAACATCATTGAAACCATAAGAGATTATGAAAAATCTAATTTTGGTGAGGTTAATACAGACTTTTCTAGTTCTGAAAAGGTCGTCAATATGTATGCCTACATCGTGGGTGAGGAAGTCGTGCAGGAATGGTTAGAAGAAAGGGGGGTTTCCAATGAATGATATAGCGGTTCCAATTTTCAAAAAGCCAGGTTGGTATGACGAGCATCCTTTTAAATCTTTTATTGAACGTTTTTATAAAGACTTGGACGATGTTTATCTATGGATTGGTCCGGGTCAATGTACCGTGGACCACGACAACCCGGAATATCATAAGTTTTTAGATAAATACGGGATAGATAGAAATGCCTATGATTTTATTGGTCCAGGTAAACGGGTTTGTTTTAGTTTTATTGAAGAAATTATGATTGAGAAATACACCAAAGACGATAGTTTCTCTAAAGAGTCTCAAGATGACTTATATCACGTTTTATATAATGTTTTGCACGATTACGTCTGGCCCAGGGAACCAAGCGATGGTTCAAGCGCCCATTACGAGAAAGTAATAGAGGATAGAATCCGAGAAAATAACGGTCATAGGGTGGTTAGATATGAAGATGGGTACTCATACGACATTGTTGAAAGGGTGACTCGAAGTGCAATTAGCGGTGCCCTTTCTAATTATTTCTGGGAATGGAAAAGACGAAAAAACAATTATGCCTGGTATAAGGAAAAATTATGGCAGAAAAAAAGTTGATTTACCTGGGCTTTTTGCTATTTTAAAGACTGATTTATAACTTAGAAAGGAAAAATTATGGAAGAAAAAATCGAAAATTTAAACCAACAGCTCGTTTCATTAGCAACTCAATTCACAGCTAAAAAAGACGATCGTCGTTGGTACTTACACGGCGTTTATGCTGAACCTAACAAAACCGGCGGCGCAACTATTATAGCCACCAATGGGCACCGGATCGTGATCTATTTTGATCCGGACGGTTATCTTGAGGAACCCGTTTTAGTGCGCCCTGATGCAACCTTTATCCGGGAGGGTAAAAAGCCCAATGATCTTAATCGTTGCCTGGTCATAAGAGAAGAGAAGGATATTTTTCTCAAAATGTCTAATGGGTATACTTCTGATAGTGATATAAACAACTTAAAAGGAGCTTATCCAGACGTGGCTAATTCTGGTTTGTTTGATACGTTTTTAATATGGACTGATAAGGGGCAATTAGAGGATCCTACCGGAGCGTTTGCCGTTGATAGTCTTTACTTAAAGGACCTGGAAGCGATGGTGCCCAAGACCACGGTTCACGGTAAAGCGTCTAAACCGGGAAGAGCTCTTTTCGAGATTATCTCCGGAGCTCCAGAACAGGCAATTACTTTTTATAATCGTACGCATGAAATCCTGATCCTAATCATGCCGGTTAAAGATGCCGGGGCTATTGATAGACCGGACTGGTTATCGTCTTTTTTAGGTATTGATGATGAGCTTCCAGAGCTCGTAGAGTGTGCTCCGGAAGAATTAGAGGAAACGGGCGGTATTATTAGAAGCGTTTAGTTAACTTGCTCGAACCAAAACTGGAGATATGCTTATTCGTAGCATTGAAAACGGGCAAAATAACCCAGGGTAATAATTGACATTACCCTGGGTTATGTTATTTTGGAATCTCATATATAACTTAGAAAGGAAAAATTATGGAAAATATTGTTAAAGTTAAAAAATTTGGACCCGGCAGTAATCACCATGTGATTACTGAAAAAACGGGAAACATAACTGCGCATTACTTACAATCCTACGATTCAATTATTGCCCAGGCTCTTTTTGGTCCAGGCGGTGATTTTAGACGGTTGATTTTAGACGGGCGCACCTGGGATTATTCCAGAACCACGGCAAAGCATCGTAACGCCTTTATGGACCGTTACACGCCCTGGGCCCCTAATGATACCAACAGCACCACTAAGCGCATTGGTGCGGGTGATATTTTGCTAGATGACCTGAACGCCCCTTTTGGTGTTGGGTACTTTATCGGGCACAATTCATTTTTAAACGTGGGAGGTGGATCATGAACCAGGAGCTAAGCACAGAAGAAATGATTGAGGTATGCAAAGCTTACGAATGGTTTTTTGGTGAGAATAACTGGTGTTTAACAAAACACCCTAAAGGTTCTTCAACGAAGCTAATCGTTCGTGATCGCGGCGGCTATATACCCGCTCTGGACGTTTCAGATGAAACCCTAAAAGCTGTTAATGAGCATTACGGTATCAATAGAGAAGAGGGGTTTAAAATCCTTTTGTCAACGATGCAAGGGGGTGGATCATGAGTAAAATACAAATCAAATTAGCTGATGAAACTGAAACACCAATCTATAAGTGGTGCGGTTTGTTTTTTGAGTATTTCACGGCTGATCGGAAAAACTACATTTGTTATGAATACAAATGGGGTGATTTATACGTTCATTCCCTAAAGGATTTTTCTTTGACACCGGTACCAGATACGAAGCATTGGTTTATTATGGAGGGCGGTGCTATTGGCGGTGAGGTGGGTAGCGAGGTTGCCTATTTTGCTAATGATGATCTTGAAAAAAGATTTGAGGAACTCTCTGAGAGTGATGTAGGTAAATATCTTTATCCGGATGAAATCGCCTGGAACGTGGTCCAAGACTATCCTGAACCGTTAGAGGATTATGTGTATTGGTTGAAACTGGATCCAGATCATAAGCAGATGATAGATGTATTCAGCCCGTACATTGTCAAAGGGGGTGAATCATGAACCAGGAAGCATTAATCAAGCGCATGGATCAGGCTGAGGTCAAAGCCCTGGAATCTCTATCTCGGTATAAATTCGAGATGTTTGGGTATTGGTCTAGTGCCTGGGTACGTTATAACCAGTTAGCCGTTGAGATGGGTATTTTTGAGAAAAAAAGACCTAATCCTTTCCGGTTCCTGGTGAACGCGGCTAATGAGGAAATTAACCAGGAATAAAAAAACCTGGTTGATGATAAAAGCCCTTGGATCCGTCCAGGGGCTTTTTTTATGCCTGGAGGCTGTTTAAATGCGATTTAAGGCGTTTTTGGCTCTGGGCAATAGTCAGGCAATAGGACCAGGGGCCAAACAAAACCAGGAGCTCCCGTTAAAATGTATTACGGATATGTTTTATCTAGCGAAAAAACAAAAGTTTTTTTCAAAAAAATCTCTATTTCAGGCAATAAGGCAATACATTTTTAGGAAACGTATACCCAGTATGATCTGTATTGTATTGAATCGATGTATTGGCTATGTATTGGCTTGAAATCGGTAATACATTTATCTCTTGTGAGGAGCTCCCACTAAAAAACCGTTGTTGAAATGGTGATTTGTTTAAAACAAAGGGCTCCAGGCAATCTTCCGCAGCTGCGTGTATTTTTTTACAGCTACAGCAAAAAAGATAAATTAAATGCGATTTAAGCCCTTGTGAGGAGCTCCCCATATTCAGCCCCTTATTTATTCCAGGATAACTTAAAAAACGTACTCTCTTGTCCCCAGGGACAAAAATAAATCCTGATCCATGATCCATGATATTTAATGATGGATCTTGATCCATGATCCGTGGTCCATGATCCAGATCCGGGAGGCAAAGGAACGCTGGAAGAGCTCGATCGAGCTCTGGGCCCAGATCCACGATCCAAGATCCTGATCCGTGGTCCGTGAACCGTGGATATTGGTCCCCAGGTGCACGGGGCACCCCCCTTTATCCATGGATTGTATAGCGTTGACCCTGTGCTAAGTTTTTGAGACTCATGGACCTAAACTTATTTACTTTTTGAAAATAGAGTTTCTTTAGGTTTAAAAAGGAGGTATGCTATAAAAAATTTTTGGAAAATTTTTTTAACTATAGGAGTGATATATGGCCTTTTATGCAAAGAAAATAGGGTTAAGTGGTTGGTTCAAGAAAACGTTTCTTGGTTATGAAGAAAAAACAGTTCGAGCAAGAGACGAAGACGGCAAATATGTCGGTGATGATAAGTCCACCCCAGACATTAACGAAGCATACAAAACTACATACTCTCGTAAAAAATGAAGTTAGCCTTAACACTAGGTGCAGGGTTGTTCATATCCCTCTCTATAAACGCTATTTTATGGACTTTTTTAGATAAAGCAAAAATAGAACTACAAACCGCCATCAATAATCAAGCTGTTTTGGAACGAACCATTCAGGAACAAAACGAACAGATCAAAAAAGCCCTGGAACAAGCCAAAAAGACCGCACAACAGATACAAAGTCTCAATACTCAGTACACTCAAAGCCAAGCCCAAGTGACCAAGCTCAGAAATAAGTTTGCTAACTTCAATTTGGAAGGCATGGCCTTAACAGATCCTAGTGTTTTAGAAGGCAAAGTGAACCGTGCTTCAGCTAGAGTGGTAGAAAATTTAAACACAATAACCAATCCAGACCAATTCGATGAAGAAATTACTGATAATACTCCCGTTAATTAGCGGCTGCTCTAGTTTTAGCCTGTTCGACAGCAATGAACCGCAAGTTAAGCCTGTAGAGGTAGTAACTGTGGCCGAGAGACCGCCGATTTACCATCCGCCACTCCCAGAAGCCATTAATTCTGCTCCGATTGAATGGAGAATATTAAATCCCGATGTCATGCAAGCGTATTTAGATGCAGTGGAAGCTGGAGAAGAACCACGGGTCGCGTATTATGGGCTAACGAGCCAAGGATATGAGAATTTAAGTATGACAATGGGCGAAATTACCCGATATTTAGAGCAACTACTGCATATAGTAGGCTATTACAAAGAATTAGACGAAGAGGAAGAGGAAAAATGACCGAAAACGATTGGGTAAAACCTGGACAAAGTATTTTAGAAGAAGAAATTGTTGAAGCGCCGTTTACTTCTTACTATGAAAAACCAGTTAAACTTAAATCTTCTGTCGCTGAAGCGTTGATTTCTGCACAAGAATTAATTCCCGATGTTCCTTTTTCCATTGTGGACAACTACATTACACTTGAAAAAAAGATAGAGGCACGAGATAAATGGATTGCAGGCGGTAGAAAAGGTCCCTATCAAGCAGGAAAGAAGTCTTTTCATTCACAAGGACAAGCTGTTGATTTGAACCAGGAAGACCCAAAAATGAGAGACCCGAAAGTATGGGAAGCACTTGAAAAAGCAGGCTTTTCTCAACACCCCGATGAATGGTGGCATTGGAGTATTGGAGAGTTCATTGAAAAAAACCTCGGCGGCCCCGTTACTCAACCCCTATATTCAGACAAGAAGTACCTGATCTAATGCCGCTTAGATCCATAGAAACCAAAGAACAACGACAACAAAGGCTCTTGCAAAGCAAGCAAGCTCGTCAGGCAAGAGAACAAGAGATCAAACAAGGCCTCAGTTCGCTGCCAGGGCAAGCAGCCTGGATGGCAGGGCTGATGCTCCCAACCTCTGGAGGCACTGACTATTTTGGTATGTACCCGGAAATGCCCACAGGCGAGGGCATCACCGGTAAAACAATGCCCAGTTTTGCTGAAAATATCCGAAATAAACGCTATTTAGACGCAGCTTACCAAGGTTTGGGCCTCACAGGTGATCTTGCTTTAGCTGCTGGAGCTGTTTACCCTCCAGCTTTGGCATTGGGTGCCGGGATGAAAGTAGCAAGTGGTATGGGCAAAGCAGCAAAAGCAGCCAAAGCCGATGACTTATTGGAGTGGCAGAAGCCATTAACGGAACAACAACCGGCAGTACAAGAAAAAATTAAAAATTTAATTGGTGAAGATTTTTTTAACAAAGCTGCTGCTGATGGGCTCACCGGCGAAGACGTTTATAGAAACTTTGAGGAGGTAATGTTAAACGATGATTTAGCACAGTATGGTTTGGAGTTTTTAAAACCTAAACTGTCTACAGAGAAACTTGGCCCAGGGGCTTATTTCAACGAGGCAGGGATCAAGGGCATTGTGTATGGCCCCGAATCTGTTGAGGTTTTTGATCCTTTAAAATATAAAAAAGTAGAATCTGGAGCCAAACTTCCAGAGTCGTTGCAACCACCGAAAAAACCCATTGGTTTAACAAACAAGAAGATTACAGCAAGACAACTTATTTCTGGGCGTATAGACCCTGATTTTTATGCGAAAGACGAATTAATGGAGGCCGCTGGTTCGATTCTGGTAAAAAAGAAACCACATAAGTATTCAACAAGCGCGAGAGAGGTTCAAAAGTTGGCCCCTTGGGTGTACCAGAAGAGAGGCACCAAAAGGGATGGAGTACTAGGCCTAAAAGATTACGATGAAATAATAGAGCTTTTTCATGAGCAAGACCCGACTTGGGCTGAACAACTAGACGAAGCATACAAAGTACGCTTAGACGTTGATAGACCAGGCCTTACTCCTGAGCAACTCATAAATAAGTGGATTAGAAACGATGATTTAATACCAAGCCAAGTAGACGAAGTTTTTGAGTACAACAGGACCCTTGAATACCAAGACGAAGTTATTGAAACACTTGAATCAAAGGGCTATAACCCGGAAGGGATGACGGAGGATGAACTTAGTAGTGTTTTAGAGAAGATAAACTCAGACCCGGAAAGCGTTGAAGTAGATGTCTTTGTAGATGTTGAAGAGGATGCACTGCCCCCCTGGGATATTACTGAGGTCGATAAGGCTGATTGGTTTAATCGCGGCGGTCCGGTCACTCGACCCTTGTATTCAGATAAAAGGTATTTACTTTAATGGCCAATAAGAAACAAGAAGAACTTAACTCCAGGCAAGAAAAGTTTGCTCAAAACGTGGTTAAGGGGATGAGCAAGACCAAAGCAGCATTAAAAGCGGGGTATTCTCCTAAAATAGCTGCCAATATGGGGTCAGCTTTGACGGGTAAAAACAACCCCAAAGTACAAAAAAGAATTAACGGGTTACAAAAAGGGGCGGCAGATCGCGTCATGCTTAATTTGTCCACCCATTTGCTAGATTTAGCTGAAATTCGAGATAAGGCTCTACAAAAAGGGTCTTTTTCAGCAGCCGTTGCAGCCGAAGTAGCTAGAGGCAAAGCAGCAGGGCTCTATGTCACTAAATCAGAATTAACGATTAATAAGATAGAAAGCATGACTAAAGAAGAAGTTATTAATCGCCTCAATGATATGTATCAGCAAACAGGAGGGATTTTGCCCGATACTAAAATTATTGACTTGAAACTAAAAGATGAAACAAAAATTAACGGAACTACCTGAAGAAACCCTCAAAGAGTTTTTTGAATTAAGTGAGCGGTATAAAGAGATTACTGAGGTCGATGAGGCCCAGAATGATTTTTTATCGTTTGTTAAGTCTCAATGGCCTTCGTTCATTGAAGGACATCACCATAAAATAGTCGCTAGAGCCTTTGATCGAATAGCTGAAGGTAAGCTTAAACGGTTAATTATCAATATGCCGCCTAGACACACGAAAAGTGAGTTTGCGAGTTTTTTGCTTCCTGCTTATTTAATTGGACGCAATCCGGCACTTAAAATTATTCAAGCGACACACACCTCTGACCTTGCCGTGCGCTTTGGTCGTAAGGTCAGGGATTTAATTCAATCCGATATTTATAAGCGTATTTTCCCCGATACAATGCTTAATCCGGACTCGAAAGCAGCAGGAAAGTGGGAAACGATGAAAGAAAAAGAACCCACGATACGCGGGGAATATTACGCGGTAGGTACGGGAGGCGCGATCGCTGGACGGGGTGCGGATCTATTTATTATTGATGACCCTCACTCGGAGCAAGATGCAATGTCTAAAGTAGCTTTGGACGATGCTTATGAGTGGTATACCTCTGGTCCACGGCAACGGTTACAGCCTGGAGGCGCGATTGTCGTGGTTATGACACGTTGGAGCGTTAAAGATTTAACCGGGCGTTTGGTTAGAGACATGTCTCGTAATGCCCAAAGCGATCAGTGGGAAGTCATTGAATTGCCTGCGATACTGCCAAGCGGCGATGCCGTATGGCCAGAGTATTGGAAAGTTGAAGAATTGGAGGGGATTAAAGCAGCCCTGGGCAATGGACCAAAATGGTTTGCTCAATACATGCAGTCCCCGACCTCTGAAGAAGGGGCGTTAATTAAACGAGAATGGTGGCAAGATTGGCCCGATAAAACGCCACCGGAATGTGAATACACGATACAAAGCTACGACACAGCGTTTTTAAAGTCAGAAACATCTGACTATTCTGCTATCACTACCTGGGGCGTGTTCTATCCGCACGGTCGAATAAACGATACGTTATATTCAGGAGATGTTGCTCATCTAATTTTATTAGATTCAGTAAAACAACGACTAGAATTTCCAGAACTAAAAAGAAAAGCCCTAGAGCTTTACGAATATTGGGAGCCCGACACCGTGATTATTGAGTCAAAAGGTAGCGGCACCCCTTTAACGCAGGAGCTCCGGCAAATCGGCGTTCCTGTGCAAAACTTTACACCAAGCAAAGGCGCAGACAAAATAGCTCGCGTGAATGCTTGCACTCCTTTATTTGAGTCGGGGATGGTTTGGAAGCCCGACGAACATTGGGCAACCGAAGTGGTTGAAGAATGTGCTTCTTTTCCAAACGGAGACCATGATGACTTGGTGGATTCCATGTCGCAAGCTGTTTTACGCTTTCGACAAGGCGGTTTTGTTCGACTTCCCTCTGATTATGAGGACTATTTTGAAGGAAATCGCCATAAAAATATGACTTATTACTAGGAGTTTAATAAAAAATGAAGAAGCTGACTGTGGGTATGGCTACCTACGATGATTTTGACGGTGTGTTTTTCTCCGTTCAAGCCCTTAGAATGTATCACCCTGAAGTTATGGACCAGATTGAAATTTTGGTGGTGGATAATAATCCCGATAGCCCCAGCGGAAAGGCGGTTAAGAAGTTTATGGAAAATTCCGTTCCCAATGGCCGTTATGCGACTTTTACCAAATACAAAAGTAACTTTGTTAAAGAGCGTGTTTTTGTCGAGGCTCAAGGTGAGTTTGTGCTATGTATGGATTGTCATGTGCTCTTACCGCCAGGAGCTCTAAAAAAGCTGATTTCTTATTATGAGTTGTTTCCCAATAGTAGAGATTTAATCCAGGGCCCCATGATGCACGATAATTTAACCGATTTTTCGACTCATTTTAGACCCCGTTGGAGAGGCATGATGTATGGAACATGGGACACGGACCTTGAACTTTTAGAAAGAAGCGATCCTTTTGAGATACCGATGCAGGGGTGCGGTCTATTTTCCTGTAAAAAAGAGTATTGGGTTGGGTTTAATCCTAATTTTAGAGGCTTTGGCGGCGAAGAGTGGTATTTACAAGAAAAATTTAGAAAATTTGGTGGCCGAAACATTTGTTTGCCGTTTTTAAAATGGAATCATCGTTTTGGACGACCAGCCGGGCCACCGTTTAAAGTTATTATTGAAGATAAAATAAGAAATTATATTATTGGTTGGATGGAACTTTATAACGATATGGCCCATCCAGGGATTCAAGAAATGTTGAATTATTTTACAGAAGAAGGGCACGGCGAAATAGTCGATAAGGTGTTTCGTGAGAACTTCGATAGTTTCCAAAACTGGTAAGAATAGTATATTATTGTGTTAATTCTATTTAGAGAAATCATTTATGGCGATTGATAAACAGGTCCAACCGATGGAAAGTCCCATACCTTTGGACGAGTTCAGTGGTCCAATGGAAATCGAACTTGAGCTTTTAGGTGAAGAGGGAGAGATGATGCCGGAAGAAATGCCGGTAGAGCAGGGACCACAGTTTAACGAGAATTTAGCCGATTTTTTAGAATCGGATGTTTTAAGTACATTGGGCAGTGAGCTCACGGCGCTTTACTCTGAAGATAAAGAGTCTAGGCAAGATTGGTACGAGGCGTTTAGAAAGGGACTTGATCTTTTAGGTATAAAACAAGAAGAACGAACACAACCTTTTCAGGGCTCAAGCGGCGTTAACCACCCGCTTTTAGCAGAAGCCGTTACGCAGTTTCAATCTCAAGCGTATAAAGAACTTCTTCCTCCAAGTGGTCCGGTTCAAGTCCAAGTAGTGGGGGAACATAATCCAGACATAGTGTCTCAATCAACTCGTGTTAAAGAGTTTATGAATTATCAGATAACTCATGTCATGGAAGAATATGATCCAGAGATGGATTCTATGTTGTTTTATCTACCGTTATCGGGCAGTGCGTTTAAGAAAATATATTTTGACATGATGCTGGACCGGGCAGTTAGTGAATTTGTCAAAGCAGAAGATTTAGTGGTGAGTTATTCGACAACAGATTTGTCCACGTCCCCGCGTGTCACGCATGTAATGACCATGACTAAAAACGATTTATTGAAAATGCAGCTCAATGGCACTTATTCACAAGTGGACCTAATGGACCCAGGGCTTATTGAAACAAATGAAGTCCAGGAGAAAATGGAAGAACTCGAAGGCGTTAATCCATCTTACGCTGAAAACAATGAGCTTTATACGATTTTAGAGATGCACGTTGATCTAAGACTTACCGAAATTGAAGACCATGGGTTTGCTTGCCCATATATTGTAACCATTTGTGAAGACATGAACCAAATACTCGCTATTCGTCGTAATTGGGAAGAAGGCGATCAACTTTATAAAAAAGTAGATTATTTTGTTCAATATAAGTTTCTTCCAGGTCTTGGGTTTTATGGTTTTGGTCTAATTCACATGATTGGGGGCCTAACTAAGTCAGTTACGTCTATATTGAGACAGTTAATTGATGCAGGAACCTTGGCCAATTTACCAGCAGGGTTCAAGGCTAGAGGTATGCGTATTCAAGGCGAAGACGAACCTTTACAGCCTGGAGAGTTTAGAGATGTGGATGTAGCTGGGGCCACGATTAAAGAATCTTTATTACCGTTGCCGTACAAAGAACCTTCGGCGGTTTTATCTCAATTATTAGGTATTTTAGTGGATTCAGGAAGACGGTTTGCTTCAATTGCTGATATGCAAGTTGGGGACATAGGGTCTCAACAATTACCGGTAGGCACGACCATCGCTATGTTGGAACGAGGCACCAAAGTAATGTCGGCTATCCATAAACGCTTACATTTTGCTCAGAAGAAAGAATTTAAGCTTCTTGCACAAACCTACGCTAAATTTTTGCCTGCAGAATACCCCTATGTAACACAAGGCGGCCAGCAAGTTGTTATGGCGCAGGACTTTGATGATCGTGTCGATGTTTTGCCGGTTAGTGATCCAAATATATTTTCAATGTCGCAAAGAGTAATGATTGCTCAACAACAATTACAAATGGCTCAAGCTGCACCCGACATCCACAATTTAAAAGAAGCGTATCGTCGAATGTACGAAGCGCTTGAGATTAAAAACCCAGAAACATTGTTTAAACCAGAGCCACAAGTTCCGGAAGTACCGCCCAGGGATCCAATTAGTGAGCAACAAGCAGCGATGTTGGGACAACCGATTAAAGCGTTTGAGTGGCAAGACCATGAAGCTTATATCGCAGCGCATTCTTCGTTTATACAAAACCCTATGGTTTCTCAAAACCAGAACGCCGTGCAAATGGTTAGTGCAAACATACAAGAACATCAAGCGATGTTGTATAAGATCCAGATTGAAGAGGCTATGGGCCAACCTTTACCTCCATTAGAAGAGCTACAAAAGATGCCGCCTGAACAAGCACAACAAATTATGAACGAAATTGCTCAAGCAGCAACACAAGCAACGGCTCAAGTTACAGGTAGAGCAGAGGCTATGGCTAAAGCGGAAGAAATTGAGAAGATGGACCCAATTATTGAGCTTCAAAGAGCAGAGATACGGCAAAAAGCAGTAGCTGCAGACCAAAAAGCTGAAGTTGATAGAGAGAAAATTGAGTCTCAAGAGGCAATAGCTGAAATGAAAATTGCTCAACAGAGAGAAAAAGACGTACAATCCTCTATATTAGAGGCTGATAGAACGTATGCAGACATTTTAAACACTGTCCGAGAGGCAGACGAGAAAACTAGAGGAGAATAGGATGGCTAAGAAGTCTAAACTTTACCCAGGTCCGCAAAAAAACCCTGTCAAGTTGAATACCGACGGCGACGGAAAAATAAAAGCGGTAAAAGGTAAGGTTAAAGGTGGCGGAGCTGCCACAAAAGGGCTTAGTTTTATTCAATGGGTTAAAGAATAACCTATGGATTGGCTAACAGCGACTGAATTTTTACTAAAACAGTCCCGAAAAAGACAAGAAGAACTGAAAGACACTCTTGTGAGTGGTGGGGTTGCTGACTATGTTCAGTATCAGCGTCTTGTTGGAGAAATTGCAGGACTAAATTTCATTGAAAATGAAATAATTGGATTACATAGACGAATGGAGACCCCAGATGAAGAATAAAGCAGAAAAAACTAAAACAATACCGCCTTTTGTTCAAAATTTTGGCAGCGAAGAGCCAAAAAAACAAAAACCGACCACATTTACTCCGGAGGATTTAAAAAACGGCAGTGCTGCTCATAAATTGCCTAAACCGACCGGCTATCGTATGCTAATTTTACCTTTTGCCCCTGCCGAGAAGACAAAAGGTGGGATCTATCTGGCTAAACAAACTGTAGATAGGGAGCGTTTGACTACAGTTGTGGGCTACGTTGTAGCTCTTGGACCAGATGCCTATAAAGACTCAAATAAATTTCCTGAGGGCCCTTGGTGCAAGGAAGGTGATTGGGTTATTTTTGGACGCTACGCAGGAGCTCGTATTCAAATTGATGGAGGAGACCTGCGCCTTTTAAACGACGATGAAATCTTAGCCTTAATAGACGACCCCGAAGATATATTGGGGGGATAATGTTTACTATTGAAAAGATTCGCGCTAAACTCAAATTAATTCATGGGAGGAACCATGCCACAAGCAGAAGAAAACTTAGAAAAAGAAATTGAAATTGAAAACGAAGAAGAGACCACAGAAGTCGAAGTAGAGGCTTCCGGTCAAGAGCACGAACAAGAAGTTGAGCAGTATAGCGATAAAGTTCAGAAAAGAATTGATAAGCTTACTTATAATCAGAGAGAAGCTGAACGACAACGTGATGAAGCGGTTAGAGTTGCACAAACCCTAAGAGATCAAGTCAAAGAATTTGAACAAAAAGCTGAGAGCACGGACCAGGCTCTTTTTCAAGAGTATAACGGCAGAGTAAACACCGAACTGCAACAAGCAGAAGATAAATATCGAGATGCTGTTCAAACCGGAGATTTAGATGCTCAAGTAAACGCTCAACGAAACATTGCTAAATTGTCTGTTGAACAAGAAACGTTGGCCAGGGCTAAAAAACAAAGAGAGAACGGTGAGGCAACTAATGGTGCTATGGCTAATGGTGCTGTTTCCAATCCACCGCCTGTTGATCCACGAGCAACTGAATGGGCACAAAGAAAAGAAAACGATTGGTTTGGTAGAGATAATGTTATGACGGCTGCGGCTTTTGCAATTGATAAAGAAATGCAAGAACTTGGTGTAAACCCGACTGCGCCGGATTATTATGAGCAACTGAGCAACAAAATTAAAGAAGAGTTTCCACACAAATTTGAACAAGAGGAGGGCAGACCTTCTCCTGTGCAAGCTGTTGGACGGAATAGTGCTGGGACAAACCCCACTGCTAGGAAATCCAAAACAGTAAAACTCACAGCAAGTCAGCAAGCAATTGCTAAAAAACTTGGTGTGCCATTAAAAGAGTACGCAAAGTATGTCTAAATATAGGAGTATATAAAACATGACAGATCGCAACTCCCGTTCTGCTGAAGTTCGAGAAAATAAAACTCGCAGAAAACCTTGGCAACCCCCGTCCAGTTTGGACGCACCTAAACCGCCTCCAGGATATAAGTATCGCTGGATTCGTGAAAGCATTCTTGGGCAAGATGACAAAACGAATATGTCTAAGCGTATTCGTGAAGGATTCGAGCCGGTTAGAGCTGAAACTCACCCTGAGTTTCAAGGCCCTACAGTTGAGGATGGAAAACACGCAGGTGTTATTGGGGTTGGCGGTTTAATCTTAGCAAAAATAGATGAATCGATTGTAGATGAACGCAAAGAATATTTCCAAGAAATGAACGATGCGTCCATGGAAGCAGTTGATTCTGAATTAATGAGGGAAAGTAATCCTATTATGCCTATCGAAAAACCGGTTCGTAGAACGAAGACGGAATTTGGTAGCAAACGGGATCTTTCTAAAGATTAACCTTTTAACTATGGGTAAATAAATTATGGCAAATACTAATGATCCCAACGGGTTTACACCAGCATATCATTTGACTGGTGGAACTATTAGACCTGCCCAAATGAGAATCGCTAGTGCGACAAATGCTTCTATTTTTAGTGGCGATGTTGTCAATCTATCAAGCGGATATATCATTCAAGGGACGGCTACTGGTGCTCCTGTTGGCGTTTTTGCTGGCGTTTATTATGAGGCAAGTGACGGCACCCCAACGTTTGCAAAACATTGGACTGCTGATACTGCTACATTAGGAAGTGTAGATGCTCAAGCTTATGTGTATAACGATCCAGACATCGTTTACGAAGCTCAATTTACTGCTGGTACGCCAGCCGTGAGCTTTATAGGCAACAAGTATACTCTTTCAACGACTTCTGGTAGTACATCTACCGGTCGTTCGGCTGAAGGCGTAACTGCTACAACATCTTCTGGCGTGGCTCTTTGTGTTGGCTTTGTGGATACACCAAGCAACTCAATCGGAGCTAGTGCTAGAGCATTCTTCCGTTTCCCAGCTAATCCATTTGAATAAGGAGATAGGTAATGGCAATTAATAGAGCGCAGCTCGTTAAAGAACTTGTTCCAGGACTTAATGCTTTATTCGGACTAGAGTATTCAAGCTATGCTGATGAGCACACGATGATTTTCGATACCGAAAGTTCAGATCGTGCTTATGAGGAAGAAGTGATGCTCTCTGGATTCGGGGAAGCAGCAGTTAAAGGTGAAGGCGCTGCAGTTAAGTATGACACTGCCCAAGAAACTTGGACAGCTCGTTATACTCACGATACTGTGGCTTTAGCTTTCTCCTTAACTGAAGAAGCGATGGAAGATAATCTCTATGATACCCTATCTGCAAGATACACTCGTGCTCTTGCTCGTTCTATGCAACAAACAAAGCAGGTTAAAGCTGCTAATGTGTTGAATAACGGATTCAGTAGTACATATCCAGGAGGAGACGGTAAAGAACTTTTCGCTACCGATCATACTTCTTTGACTGCTGGTGATCTCAAGAACGAACTAAGTACGGCTGCAGACCTTAATGAAACATCAATGGAACAAGCATTAATTGATATTGCTGGTTTTAAAGATGAAAGAAATTTAAAGGTCAATGCACAAGCACAACGACTAATTGTGCCGCCTGCATTGCAGTTTATCGCAGATCGGTTGTTAAACACTCCAGGTCGAGTCGCAACTTCAGATAATGACATCAATGCAATTAGAAATATGGGAATGATCCCAGATGGCTACGCTGTGAATCATTATTTGACAGATACCGACGCTTGGTTTGTTAAGACAGATGTACCTAATGGCCTCAAGCACTTTGTTCGAACCGCAGTTTCCACTAATATGGAAGGCGATTTCGAAACAGGAAATGTTAGATATAAAGCAAGAGAAAGATACAGCTTCGGCTGGTCTGACTGGCGCGGTATTTTTGGCTCTCCTGGTGCATAACGCTATAGAGTATTAAAACGCAAGCAATATGGAACCTATGATGCGGGGGTTTCTTACTCAACCCGCATCAACCTTATCTAGGGTAAACTTGTCCTACAGACTGACCTAGCAGACTCGCCAAGACGGTAGGACTTATTTTTTCGGGAGAAAAATTATGGCAAAATCAACCTTTTCAGGTCCAGTCAGATCACTCGCTGGTTTTATTTCCGCAGGGAATGCTGCTGTTGTAAGCCTTACTGCTGATACATCAATAACGGTGGCATCACACGCAGGAAAGATACTTCTTTGTAATGACGCAGACGGTAAATTTACACTACCTTCTATAGTTACAACGGCTCCAGGTGAAGACACCGACCCAAATCAAACCAATAATTTAGGGGCTCAATTCATGTTTGTTGTTGTTACGGCAGCCACAGATATGGACATCTTAACTGATGGCACAGACAAGTTTGTTGGTGGTACTTATACAGGAGTAACTGACGCAACAGGTAAAACCTTTATTTCTGGTGCAAGTAACGATGTTATAACCATGAACGGAACTACCAAAGGCGGACTTGCAGGAAGCATCGTAAGATGTACTGCAATAGCTTCTGCGAAGTACGCAGTAGAAGGAATCATACTAGGTTCAGGAACTTTAGTAACTCCATTCGCTGACGCATAGGGGGTGACGCATGGCTAATTCAGTCACAGGACCAACTAATCAATTAGATGGTGAGAAAAAGCTTATAGTCTATTGCTCAGTGTATTCTGACGGAAGTGCAAGCAGCACGACTCTAGTAGATGTTTCGGCATTAAATGCTTCAACATTGAACGGTGAATCTTGTGCCCATGTTTCTTTAAATAAAATCTGGTACACCTGTAGTGGTGCTCCAGACGCACCTGCTTCTCTTGATTGGGACGCAACAACTGATGTCACTTTTCTAACATTGGCTTACGATAACTCGTTTGACTTTAGTGATATTGGTGGTTTAGAGAACACTGCTGCTTCAGGGTATTCAGGGGATGTACTTTTTGTTATTCCCTCTACTTCTGATGCAGGTAATGAATACACCGTTTGGTGTGAATTTTTGAAATATTACGAAGCTCCAGGATCCTAGATCATGGCAACTTCGGGTACTAAAACATTCGCCCTAGACACAGGTGAAGTAATAGAAGAAGCGTATGAACTTGCTGGGCTAGAGGCTCGGACAGGTTATGATGCCGCAACTGCTCGGCGGTCGTTAAACGTTATGTTTGCAGACTGGTCGAACAGAGGCATTAATATTTGGACGATCGCTGAAGTTAGCTTAACGCTAACCGAAAGCACGGCAAGTTATACGTTGAATGCTTATGATATTGATGTTCTTGAAGCCGTTATTCGCAGAACGGTTAATGGTATACAGACAGATTATCAACTTTCTAGGATTGGTCGTATGGAATACTTAAATATTCCGACTAAAACAACTGAGGCTAGGCCTACAGAGTTTTTTGTTGATAGACAAACGACTCCTGTTTTATACCTTTGGCCAACACCAGAGAACTCAACGGATATATTTCTTAGTTATCGTATTCAAAGAATTGATGACGTAACCGCTTCTGCTCAAGACCAAGAAGTACCAAGTCGGTTTATACCGCCAATGGTTTCTGGTTTGGCTTATTATATGGCACTTAAAAAGAACCCTGAACGAGTTCCTATGCTTCTACAAATATACGAACAAGATTTAAGAAGAGCACAAGATGAGGATCGAGGCAGAGCTAGTCTTCATTTAGTTCCAAAGGCTAGTTATTAATGGCTTATGCTAAAGGAACTCATTCGTTAGCGATTTGTGATCGTTGTGGCTGGTCGTACCCTTACCTTTCTATGATGGTTGAGTGGGATAATTTAAAGGTGTGTCCTGAATGTTATGAACCAAGACAACCTCAAGATATTCCAGCTAAAGATGTCCAGGACCCAGAAACTTTGTATCAAGCCAGACCTGAAGTCTCTTTACCTCAAGCTCAGTTGGGGGTTGTGACTGCGGGAGCAGCTTCTCCTATGACAGATACGACAGCGGACACAATAGGAACATATTTTACGGGACTTGAAGCAACTTCAGGTCTAGGGACATTAACGGTGACAACATGAGTTTTACATATTCAGGATTAAAAACAGCTATCCAAAACTACATGGATAACGATGAAACAACTTTTACAAGCACTTTGGACACATTTATTAAACTGTCCGAAGAGAAAATTTTAAAAACGGTACAGTTAGATGAGTTCCGTAAAAACGTTACTGGAACAGCGGCTTCTGGAAATGCTTATTTAGCGAAACCTAGCGATTATTTAGATCCGTTAAGTTTAGCGGTTCTTGATTCAGATAGTAAATATACTTATTTGTCTTTAAAACAAGTTACTTGGGTAAGAGATTATACTCCAGCCGCCGCTACAACGGGAGCTCCCAAATACTATGCTTCATTTGATGAAGATACGTTTATCTTGGCACCTACTCCTAACGGCAATCTAACCTTTGAGTTACATTATGTTTATAGACCTGCTTCCTTAACTGCTGCAGGAGATAGTGGAACAACTTGGCTTTCAACAAACGCTGAAGATGCTTTGCTATATGGCGCTTTAGTCGAAGCGGCTATTTTTATGAAGGAAGATCCAAATGATCTTCAGTATTTTGAAACCCGTTTTCAAGAGGCTCTTATGAAGCTTAAAAACTTTAATGAAGCTCTTGGAACCAGGGATCAATATAGATACGATAAACTTCGACCTCAACCACAGTAATGTTTGAAGAGGACAAGATGCCGTTAGCGGGCAAGAAAATTGCTATAGTCGCCATGGGCAGAAGTCAATTGGACTATCATTTATCCATTAGCCACAGTCAAGAATACGATGAAGTTTGGGCCATAGGCTCAATGTGCGCTGTTGTTAAAGCGGATAGAGCGTTTGTTATGGATCCAGCTACTCGGTTTTTTGATACCTTTGATGCGGGCCCACAAACAAAAGTAATGTGTAGAACGCTTCCTAGGTTAGAGATTCCTATATATTCGTGTGTAAAAGATAATCGAGTCCCTGCTATTGAGCTTTATCCTTTAGAAGAGGTTATAAAAGCGACGGGCTGTGCTTATTTTAATAACTCAATAGCTTATGCGATTGCTTTTGCTCTGTATCAAGAGGTGGGGACAATCAACATGTTTGGTGCAGATTTTACCTACAAGACAAATGTTCATTTTGGTGAGATGGGAAGAGCCTGTTGTGAGTTTTGGTTATCAAAGTGTATACAGAAAAATATTGATGTCTCTATTGCTCCTTCGTCTTCATTATTGGACACTAATGTTCCAATAAAGGAAAAATTATATGGCTACCATAGGCTAGAGGATTCCCCTGTGGTATATTTAGAAAAGGGTGAATTGGTTGTTGGGAAATTTTCCGATGTCCTGGAAGAAGAGAAACCTTCTGGTATCTCAGGAAGAAAAGACATTGGTCCACCAGAACCAGAGGTATATTAGATGGAAACAGACTCGTTTACGATCTCTATAGGAGATTTAGGAGTAAAGACAACACATGGTAGAGGCCATACAGTAGAAGAAGTTGCTGAAATGGCCACTAATAAATTAGTTTCGGTGAGTGACACAGCCCCGGATCCAATTAGAGCGCAAGCCCATGCCTTTAAAAAAACGTGTCATTTTATTATTGCTTTTTATATGCGTGAGGCAATTAAAAACCACATGTGTACAATAAGTAATCAATTAGAAGCGCAAGGGAATAAAGACCTTGCGGAAATTATTAGGAGACTATAATGGCTATAACACAAGCAATGTGTACTTCTTTCAAAAGTGAACTTTTGCAAGCAGTACATAACTTTAAAGCTTCTGGAGGAAACTCTTTTAAGCTGGCTTTATATACAAGTTCAGCGACAATGAGTGCTTCTACTACAGCTTATAGTACAAATCAAGAAGCATCAGGAACAAACTATTCTGCGGGAGGATCAGCTTTAACAAACGTCAACCCGACAACATCAGGAACAACTGCGTACACTGATTTTGCTGATTTGACTTTTGGAACAGCTACCATCACTGCAAGAGGTTGTATGATCTATAATGATACAGCTACTGGTGATCCAGCAGTTGCAGTGTTTGATTTCGGTGGCGATAAAACCAGCACCGCAGGTAGTTTTACCATATCTTTCCCAACCGCAGACGCAAGTAACGCTGTTATTAGAATAGCGTAAACCAGTTATGGCTGGTTGGGGTCGATCTACTTGGGGATCAGGTACTTGGGGTGAACCCGCTGTTGTTAATGTTACTGTTACATTAACAGGACTAGCAGGTACTTCGGCTTTAGGAACTGAAACCGTTAGCTGTGACGCTAATGTTACAGAGACAGGCGTAGCGGCAACAGGCGCGGTTGGCACAGTTGTTGCAACAGGCGCTGCAATTGTTACTGAGACAGGGGTCGCAGGAACAGGTGCAGTTAGCTCATTAACCGTAACAGGACAAGCTAATGTAAGCGAAACAGGGGTCGCAGGAACAGGGGCAATAAGTTCCCTTACGGTTACTGGTGTTGCTAATCTTTCGGTTACAGGACTTGCTGGAACCACCGCACTAGGTACTGAGACTGTAAGCGGTGATGCTAATGTTGCGGAAACAGGCGTTGCGGGCACAGGTGCAATCGGTACCGTTGTCGCTAATGGTGTCGCGCTTGTTGGTGTTAGCGGAACAGCTTCCACGATTTCCCAAGGTGAAGAGACTGTAACGGGGGCGGCAAATGCTTATCCTACGGGACTAGCGGGAACTTCAGCGTTAGGTGGCCTAACAATATACACTGAAAATATTGTCTCGCTTACGGGATTAGCAGGAACAAGTGCTCTTGGTGATTTAACGGTAACAACCCATGTAACGATAGCCGTTACTGGACTGTACGGAACAGGCTCTGTTAAACAGCTAACCGTTTGGGGAATAGTTGATGATTCCCAGGATGCTGAATGGGCCGCGATCAGCGATTCACAAACACCAAACTGGTCGGCAATTGACGACGATCAAGACGCAGATTGGAAGGAAGTGGCATAGATATTGGAAAACAGAACATATACAAGCTATAATC
>VTLG01007953.1_pt1 | contig 21050 bp, 22 predicted proteins | sample 4694571 | NCBI WGS metagenome assembly VTLG01 (sample SAMN12604809, study PRJNA352737) | marine metagenome | biome: ENVO:00000447; feature: ENVO:00000209|ENVO:00000569|ENVO:01000036; material: ENVO:00002151; isolation source: viral sequences binned using virsorter ... | reverse complement strand
TCTCCTTATGAATAAAATGGTCTGTATTCTGGGAAATCTTTCCCTTTATGTGTTTGAATTCTTACTTCTTGTGCACCTCCTGTAACAAGTTCTCCTGCGTAATCTTCTGGTGGATCTTCACTGCTGTTCATGTCCCATGTACCTTGGGCAGTAACATACGACTTTAAAAACTCTGCCTTCTTATCTCCTCCTTCTTCGAAAGTGTTGTATAAAATAACCGCAGGGCAGTCTACCTGGTGACCCATTTGCGTTTCAGTCAGCTGATAGATGATACGTTCTTCTTCATCGTCCCAATCCATACTGACCACATCCTGTATCGGACAGAAACACTCTGATCTATAGCTAGATTTGAGAGTGCCGTATCTATACCACCATCCACCTTCTTCTGGCCCTCCATACGCCTGTCCTGTGTCATAGACATTTACAAACACGGTGACTGTATCTAATTCCCTGTCGTTGTCATATCTATAGTCATGTCTAAATGGTGTTGGTACTTTTCCGTAACTCATATTTTCTCCTTTCACTTAACTAAATTGATCCCAGTTGCAGTCATCCCAAGGGCATTGAAGCCATCGGTATTTGAGGAGTTCTCCATCACGAGAGAACACCGCTTCTCCATAGACATCATCCCTGTTACATTCGGCACACGGATGACCTTCTATCTTGTCTTCGTATGTATCGAAGTATCTAACATCACTCATTTAAATCCTCTCTTGTTTACACTTGTTTGTTACAGGCCACACAGTCATCACCACGCATTCGGACATGGGTTACATTAGGAAACACTTTGCTAATCCTGGCCGCCATGCCGTCATTCCACTTGTGAGATAGGCATATACCTACCCATGTTCTAGTTTGTGCATCTTTTTTTTGTATCTTAGCCATTAGTCCTCCTTTGCTTGTGCGTCCAGTGGTATCAGGTATATTTTTGCGTCCTCCTTTCTGTACTTGTTGATATCGAATACTGACCAATATTGGTTGGTATAATGATCCTCAAAGTCCTGTATATCAGTCAGGTATCGGGTGTTATTTATCTGCACTTCTACCTTCTCATCAGGCGGTCCAACAGGGTTGTATTGAAAACTCTGTGCGACTAATCCAATGTTGTCACTAAATGAGCGTATAGCTCTAAAAGTTTTATCCTTGATTACTACATCAATCATTAATTCTCCTTTGTGTTATTGGTAATAACGGACAGTGATGCCTGGTTCCTTGACGTTTACATTCATCACAGTGATAACTCGTTGCGTGGTAGCAATAGTGAGAATGCGTACTGTTTGGGAACCTGCAAAACTCGTGGTGGTCTGCAAATCTCCAATACTCTTCGGACCCAATCAAGGTCATCAACTCCTCTATTTCCATTAGTTATCCTTATTAAATATTGGTAGTTTCGATCCATATTTACCAAGATCCTCGATGAACTGTTTGGGATCTTTTTTCCAGTCATCCCAGAGAAAATACTTCGCTAGTTCTACCAAATCTTCCGTAGTCATTGCATTTATCACCTCCTCTGATAATTCATCTCGTATCTGATCCATTATTCGGTCATTACCTTCGTGGCTCATCTTTGCTCCTTTGATACTGGTATATAGATATATCCTCGTTCCCATCCACCTTCGATCAGTTCCACGTCCTCAACGTAGTTCACTACCTGTGGTAGCAATAGTTCAGCTGCCTGTCTGTGTCGTTGTTCTGTTGTTGCTCCGTAGTCATACGGTATAGTGACACTCTTCTTGACACCATCACTAAAACTATCCATTGCGGTAGCTTTAATCCTTGCTCCTCTGTGATCAGTTGGTCCTAAGAATTTAGTTTGTATTGCTACGTATGCCATGCTTAATCCTCCTCTGTAATATCTTGAATGTTTTTAATCTCTCTACCGTCTAGTTCTAGGTTATATTCCTCCTTAAATATTTCTTTTATTTGTTTCACGAATTCTTCTTTTGTTTCAGCTTCAATACCAGACCAGTTGAATCTTATTTCTATGTCACACATCCATTCTTTAATCATATTTATTCTCCTATGTAAAAGTCTTCTTCTTTGCCGTTCATAGTCACTCCATCTAGGTGTGTCAGCCCAATACAATGGCCGTTGATATCACACATGACGAGCCAACCACCGTTGTTAGCTTTAATCACTCTGTATGCGTCGTTAGCCCAGTGAACTGTCTCACCTGACTCCACGCTTGCTTTAATTTCTTCAAGATTCATTGTTTATTCTCCTCCTACCCATAAGTTTCCAGTTTCTCTTTGTCGTCTGAGCCATTCAAACCTAGCTTTATTACAGGCACAATCGCACCGTATATTATCTTCAGGCTCAAGCCTTGCAATGCAGTCGTGATCTGCGGCATCTAAACCCGAAATCACCATACTTTCTGGCTCCGCACCGTCTTCGTAGGCTATCGTGGTACAGTCCTCACATATCTCTATGTTTCTAACTACAGTTTTCACCTCCTTTTTAGGTTCAAAGAAATCACACATACATGGATACGATTCTGCGTCTTCGTAATCCGTATCCTTGCACGGGCCATTCATTGTCCGACCTGTATTTATATTGATTGTCCAATGTTGGCTCTCAGGGTGTTCACATAGATCACATGTCGCCATTGTTATCCTCCTTTGATTTGGCTATGAATTCCTCTAAATTTTTCTTTCCAACTACCATTTCTATCTCTTCAATAGTGTCTTTTACTCCTTCTAATTCAGGGTAAACAAGGAGGGTGTACCTGGGGGAATGGTTCTTTACATCCACATCAAATCCTTCAGCGAGAAGATACTTAATATCGAGATAGGCATACTTCAGCAGTTCCTTCAACTGATTTGTTTCCTGTCTCCAGAGATCATCAATCGTCATTGTCATCCTCCTTTACCTTATCCAATTCTTTCTTTCAAAAAGTCTTTACACTTTTCTAGGAATGATCTTTCATAGTGGTAGATAATGTTTTGTCCGTAGATAAATCTATTTCTAGATTTCATGTAACAATTACCTCTACACCATTCATGACACCTCATTGATATCCTCCTGATTATTTTCGACTGTATAGTCATGTATTTCCAGGTACCTTTTCATCAGCTTTACAGCTTCCAACCTGTCGGTTTTGCAAGGCAATCCGTCCATTTGCATACAGCATTCAAGTGTCAGCTGTATGCCAGTACCCAGCTTTAATAACTCATCAATTTCCTCATCATTCAAAGCATCAGCCATTAATCACCTCCTAAATGCTATTGGCTTACCGTTTTTTATATCCCATGCCCCTTCATTTAGTTCTTCTTCGCATTGATTACACTCGTAACCACTACCTTCAAATACTTCAGAGCAGTTATCCCACCATTCCCAAACCTCCTTACTATTATTTTTTATTTCCTCAAACTCTGCTTCGTCAATGCCGTGGTATCTGGGATTCCCATGCTTATTAAAGTTAGGTATCCATTTACTCTCTTTTCCAGCTACTTCTTGTAGGTAACACCTATCACATATATCTATCTGTATGCTTGGGTATCCATCCACAAGCATTGGTTCCTCTAACGGAAATAACATTCTCATTCCTAGTAACATTAATTACCTCCTAATGACGTAAATTGAAATAAAATCCATTCAAAACAAATGTCGAAATAATGACCTCCATCAGGTAATGGAATTGGTTTGTCATCCTTCCCACATAACCTACAATGTGTACTGATATTGAGCATGGCTATCTACACCTCCAAGTAGCTCCATTGTGATTATCACGGCCACATTCGTAACCATGTCCAGTACCCATAAAAGACCACAATGATTACACTGTAAAATGGGGTCATCACTACTAGCAAAATAGTCGTTTGGGTTCTGTATAATTACGTCTGCACTATGGCAGAAATCTTGAATACATCTTCTCATGTCAATCCTCCATGATATTATGAGATTCTGAGTATATACACCGTGTTATTCTCCATCGCACCTCCCATATTTTTCATCCATAGCCTTCGCCACTGCCTTAACGTGTATGCAATCAGTCTTACATGTTTGTTCGCCACGCCAGGCAAATTGGTTTGAGCAATTTTGCTTTACTATCAACTCATCCTGTAGGTAATTCCAATAGGATGATCGATCACTAAATTGCTGTTGCGTCATTCCCATATCAGCAACAGCTTGTTGAAACTTTCGCTCAACTCTTATCTCGTCCTCTTTTTTCATATACACCTCCTATGTGTAAATATAATTGTTACTGTCGTAACCACGACAGAGCGTTTAAAAAAAGACACACTTATCCTAAGCATGTGTGCTAGAAGTGTTTGCCTACGGTTACCTCATAGGTAACTTTGTAGTGACCACGACAACTGGTCTGAAAAATGATTCAGATCATGCGTTGCCGAAGATCAGTCCAGACGCATTAGCAAACATGCCTAAAATGTAATTCTCATTTATTGATTTGTGCGTATGCCTAATACATAACCAAAATTAATTAATTAAGTATTTTTTCTGCTTCCTGGATAACTTTGTCAGTCTTTTTGACTGACTTTTTAAATGCTGAACTGCTCATAAATGCGTTATCACATACCGGACATTTAACAGCGGTAATCTTACTAAGATCGTCGCTGTTTATTTTCTTGAGATACTTTGTAAAAAGACAATCAGCAGAACAAATAACCTTTATAGTTTTAGGTTTGTCGTCGTCGTCGCTATTTGTCTCTCTGCCTTTGTAACTTGCTGAAACTTCAAGAGTCCGGACAGTGGCAAAGTCTTTTTTGTGCAATTCTATGATAGGAGCGAGCGTATCCATTATCGGAATAACTTTGCATGCCTTAGTGGCTTTATCTTTCATCTCCACACCAAATTTGGTGTGGTAGACAACTGCGCCTTTATTAGGGCGTGTATACGCTCCGTTCCCGTCGTGCCATAGTGCCTTTCTTATTTGGGATAAGCAGAACATATAAGCAATATCAGCACACATCCGGTCATCGCTATTTAAGTCTTTAACGAATTGACCGTTCTTAGTTGTATATCGCTCGTGGGATAGATCCCATTCGACGGTATAAGCATTGCCAACGTGATTATCAATCATCCTAAACGGCATTACGTTTGGTGTACCGCTCATGACAATATGAAAAATAACGTCACGTTTTATGAATTCGCTACCTACCATCAACGCCAAGGATTCACACACATTCTTAATGGCATTCTCTATGCCTTGTACGTGTTCTTGACCGTGTCCGAAAGTAACTTTAACTGTTGGCTTAGTGTTTGTCTTTTTAGCAACCATGTAATCAACTCCAATGTTGTTTTACGGTCACGTATTAGACACACGAAAAAACCAATAAATGATAACTAGCTAATAACCTACGTTTGATAAATTCTCACCTAGTGAAAATCTCTGATAGTTGTGGCTCTATCGTAGCTAGTTAGTTTTTAATAATTCGATAATTGCTAATAAATAATGTTTCTTAGTCGTGTATGACCAATTCGAAGGTAACCAATAAACTTGATGACTTCGAACGGTATAAGGTTCCGATCCTGTAATGAGTTGATCAGTCTTATTCTCAGCACGTCTATTCTTTAAGCTACCTAGGCGTTTGATTAACGCTTTTTCACTAGCTGTTTGAGGTATGGGTTCAATCTCTCTAATAGAATCGACGTTTTGAAGTGTCTTATTAGCGGTGTGACTGTTGTAGTAGTCCGCCCTAGCTATGCCGTTCTTTAAGTCTCTATGGCCTAGTTCGGATTTATAACTACCGTGGACAACAGCTAACGAATCACCACTTCCGAGACGTGCCGAAGGCTTAACGTTGGGATAGCTGTTAGCTACTCTCTGCCGTCGTCTCTCGTGCCTATGTGGTCTATTCTTAGCCATAAATCACAACCTCAATTTATATTATAGGCATACTTTTTAGAATAAGTACAGTCTTTTTATATCTCATTTGGTCTAAATATGTGAATTGATAACGTAAGTGTGGGATTAATTAGCGGTGTGGATGTGGGATAAATGGTGATGTCAGCTTGGATTACTAGCATATGCAAATTAGAACGGCATAGTTTAGCGTTGAGCTTAGGTACTGGACTCGCGCGCGACCAGATCTATCCAGGAGCCAAATTAGTTGTTTAGTTTAGGTCAAGTAATCGTGTGGGTTTTGTGACTGACTTAGTCTTAGAGTGTTTTGTGTTTAGTTTAGGTTAAAACTATGGCGAAAATCCGAGCCGGTAGAGGATGTGGGGTACCTTATATACGTTGTGTAGTGCCGCAAACTATTTCTCAGGATTTTGGTATCCTTGGTATGTGCTCAAAATTTTTTTGGAGGTAAAAATGAAGGTTAAGATAATGTTAGCTGTTCTTGGAACGGTGGTAGTTGGTGGAGTCCTGGGTACCATGTTCAAATTTAATTCTGGACGAGATTAAATTTAAATTAAGTTTCGGATTAAATTTCAAATCTAGGAACAAATTTAATCGATATTTAATCACTCTAGGAACAAATTTAATATTTAATGACCCTATTAAATTTAATATTAAATTTGAGACTCTCTTATATATATTATATTTATATAATTAAGAGTATTAGGGGAGAGATTGTTAAGAGAGGGGATTTTATAGCTTCCTTCTTCCTTCCCCTGATTAATAGGAAAAAGAAAAGAAGGATGTCGCTGTGTCGCTGATGTCGGTAATATGGACAATACTATAATACTTGCTGTATTTTAAAAGAGAGTGGGGGGATCATTTCATATCACACCTCTTAAACTTATATTGCTCCCCACTCTTACCAGGAGATTAATATGCCGAAGGTGGGAAAGAAAAAGTATCCCTATACTGCTAAAGGAAAAGCAGCTGCCAGAAAAGCATCGAAGCGTACTGGCAAGAAGATGACCAGTGCTAAAAGGAAGAAGTACTAATATGGTTATGGCTAAAGGGAGCAATCTTCCGTGGCAGATGCAAGCTCAGAATCTAAATCTTCAAAATAAATTTGATGACCCTGAAATGACAATGCAAAATGTTGGGTCAAGGGTTGCAAGGCAAAACCAACTTGATCGCATGAATTTTTTTAATGCGTTCAGGGGAGGAAAGGGACAGCCTGTCAGAGACAGAGAACAGGTCTTTAAGGAATATAGAGAAGGAACACAAAGGCGTACTGAAGATCCAAGAGGCCAATATCAAAGAGATCCTGGTCAGGGACTTCCTTCCGGTTGGGCTGATCAGATTAGAGCACAGGCAAACCTTTTTCCCAATCAGGCTGTAGTTGATCAGTCAGGTATACAACCTGCCGGACCTAATCCTTGGGGTACAAAAAGAATTCAGGAATCAATGCTTGGAGGAACAGGTGCTGTAAGAACGGGAAAAGATATAGTTCAAAAAGGAAGTAAAACTTATCAGGCTAGAGAAACTCCTACTGGTGGATCATATTTAGCTGAAAGACCACAGGGATGGACAGCTTCAGCTACTACCGGACAAATGCTCGGAGCACCTACTGAACCAGGGCCAGAAGAAATGGGTATGTCATCTCCTCAAACAGCAGCGGAAATGGCCCGCCCTGTAAACTGGCAACATTCTTTTCCTGGTGCTATTAGAGGTGGAGGAAATACTAGAGGACAAACTCAAGTTATTAGAAATGGTCAATTAGTTCCAGCTTTTCATCAAAATCTTATTAATCAAGGAATTATGAATAAAGGACCATATGGAGGATTTGGACTTAATCCACTACATCCACTATGGGGAGATCTACCTCAACAGGGACAAGGAAGTCCGTGGGATTATTATGCAGGTATGAATCCATTTGATATGGAATTGTCGAATCCACCAGGCCAAAATTTAGCAAGGCAACCAGGATCATTTGGATATACTGGAGTACATCAACAGTTTCCCATGTTTGATTCTGGAGGATTTAGAGATATGGTATCAGGTCTAGGATTAGACCCCAATGCTATAAATCAAATGTATCAAAATTGGTATGGTAATTCTTTATATGAAAACCAAAATCCAATTAACAAAACTATACCCATGGCATCTAAACTTTTTAATCGTCCATCGTGGCAAGCACCACCCGTTATGAATTAATAATATGACAACTCCTGTATACGATGAAGAAGAAGAATTTGAAAGAACTCGCCATATACCTCCTGCCGTAGCACCTATGCCTATCAGGGGTCCAGATGGTAATCCTGACGTTCAAATACCACCGTTGCAATCAGGAACAATTAAACAAAGAGGATGGGATCTACCGTGGGAATACAGTGATGTTAATCATCCCGATGAAGAAGAAGAATATCAAAGATGGACACCAAAAGAATTACCAGTACCGGGACCATATGGTGGATATCACTCATGGTCTTTAGGTAATCCCGCTGAACGAAAGTTTCTTTATTCTCAACAGAGAGAAGGTGGTGAAGAAGCCTTTCAAAGTCACAAAGCAGTATTTGATAAACAACTTTCTGAACAAAGAAAAAAAACAAGAGAAATATTCAGACCACCTCCTAAACGCATTACTATAAGTTTAGGTAATCCATTTGAACAAATAGAAGCAAGAAGAAAAAGACAACAACCTGAAGATAGGTTAGATCAACCAATATGGCCTAATTTAAGAGGACTTTTTGCAGATCAACAACCTTTTCAGTTTCCTGGTTTGTGGTCAAATATGTCACCCCCAAATTTATACGGTTCTCAATCTCCTCAATTACCAACAACACAGTTAACACTTCCAGGTTTTGACCAATCTGGATCAATGATAAATCCGGCAACAGGTCAGGTCTTAGACCCAAGATTAAGTGCATGGTCACCAGCACAAACAAGTCGTTGGGCTCAAAGGCTCTCGCCTCAACAGGTGTGGTCTAGAAATGAGGCAGACCAGGAAATGTATGGTACCCCTCCTGCTGGATCTCAAACAATCGGATTCGCAAGACCTAATCAAATAAATCCTTTTCTATCCCCAATGTTTAATGATTCGTTTGTACCTTGGGGGTATAGTGGTATTAGAGGAAAAACAGGAATAACTGGTCTAGACTTTGGAAAAAGAGAGATGGATCTAAGAGCATTAGATTATCTTATGGGTGTAGGTCCAGATTTTGAATCAACAGGTAATCCTGACGATCCTATGGGTGCACGGGAATGGGCTAATATGAATCGGGATGTTATTGTGGATCGATTTGGAATACCTTTAGGAACGTGGTACTAATGGTTCTACCACTTGAGGAACAATTTCAGGCAGAGATGGGAGCGAGGCTAAATCCTCGACAACCATTATCTAAACCGCTAAGTTATAGTGATATTGCTCCAGAGCAAATGGCTATTGCACGAGAACAATTAGGCCAACAGCCAGGTCCGACATCTGGCATATTACCTTCTGGAGAACAATTGCGTCCGTCATACACAGATGCACTGTCGTCTTCTTTAGGTGGACAGATTCAAGGTGGACAGGCTGCTTTAGATTTCTTTGGAGGAGCGTTAGGCGGTATAGCTGATACAGGGAAAAGAGTAGCAGAACATTTACTCCCACCTTATTCACTTGATCAACAATCCTTTGAACCTTGGTTTAAACCTAAAGGAACTGCCGCTACCCTCGGAAGAAGTTTTGTTAGCGAAACATTAGCAGGAGTCCCAGAAGGACCGTGGAAAGAACCAAGATCTACATTCGATGCAGCACTGACGATGGTTGATGCTTTTGACCCGTCAAATTTTGCAGGAGATGCACTCAAAGGATTAGTTAAAAGTGGAAAAGTATTCTTTGACGAAGGTGGAGGAACACTAAGTGCACTTACGGGAGTTATCCCAAGTTTTAAACAACGTGAAAAACTTAAAGGTACTGTTGTTACCGATACAGGTAAAGTCGGAGGAAATCCTATCCCGGTGTATCACGGATCAAACATACCTATTGATAATCCTCAAAGTCCTGGATTTAAAATAGGTTATGAAGAGCAGGGATTAGCAGGGCCAGGAATATATTTTACAACTCATCCTGGTGTAGCAGGTGGAGATCCAAAACTAGGTTTACCCGGATATTCCCAAAAACCCTTTAAAAAAGAACGAAGCCCCGGAGAAATTCGTACTTATGAAGAGTTAATAGATCCTGATACAGGTGAAATTGGAAAGGCCGCTACAGTACAGCCTGCCTATCTTAATTTGAAAAAAGTATTTGATTGGAATAAGCCTTTAGATGTAGATGTAGTAAATAATTGGATTAAGAAAGAATTAACAGATAAGGTTCCTGGTAAGCATCCGGGTGCCAGCCATTTTGGTAATCAACGACCATCTGACAGACTAAAATTAATATTTAAAGACGAAGTCAATGCGTATATTGATCTGATAGATGGGGACATTGCTGACGAATACAACGACTTTGCATCGTGGTTTAATAATCATGTGCCTTTTGACTCTTCTTACACATCACAACTTCCAGGTCAGGATACAGATTTTTTAGATTTTGTAAGTGAATTAGAAGAACTTGGTGTAACCAGACGAGATCTTGATGATATTTTAGATGCAGGTGGACTTAAAACAATGAAGATAGATCCTTCAGGATTTACAAATATTCATGGACAACAAGTAATACCACCGCATAGTAAGTATGATCCAGACGCATCTCTTACAGATATAGATCGTGCTAAACAATACGATTATTTGGATCCAAATAATAATCTTGCCAGTAGAACTCAGCTTGTAGTTGGTCATAATGGTAACGGATATAACTTTGAATACGAGGTACTTGAAAAAATTAAACAGACCGGTACGTTTAAAATGTTGGTACCAAACGATGTTCCGTTAGGTAAAGAAGGTACTTGGGATTCGTTAGATCATTATCAAGCACTTGTAAATAAGATAGACAATATAGTATGGGATGATACAAATAAGGTGTGGAGAAATAAAGATGCGGATTTAATTCCTGAAAAAATGTGGGAAGAAGGATATGATCAAGGTGGGTTGATGACTCCCAAGTTAGATGCTGCGTTAGATGATTGGAATAATTATTCTGTTGTTGATTTTGATTTCGGGAAAGAATATAAAGCTGTGGTAGATGATATGGCCGCAGGTTATACAGGACAACCATTTACCAATGAAGATTGGTACCACATGATGGACGGAATGTATAATTACATGGATAATCCAAATAGATTGGCAAATAAGTCCCGTGCTAATAACTTTTTAAGCAGAGAAGGATTTCAGGGAATAACCCATGTAGGTGGAGGGAGAACACAATGGGGAGTAGAGCATCAGGCATATATTGTATTTCCAGATTTAGCAGCTGCACCTTTTGGAAGTCCTAATCCTTTTGGATTTAAAACGAGTCAAAATCCTTGGACACATTTGTTTGAATCTGGGGCTAACATAGTCAGAGATGATTACGGAATATGGCATGATCAATTTCCAAAAGGATATAGCGGACGAATATTTCCTGAGTGGGCACAATTAGAAGGCGAAGTTCCACAACCGATTACTTCGGATATGATAGAAATGATTCGCCAAACAGGTAAAAGATAATGCCCAGAAAAGAGGCAACTGATATACATCCCGGTTTGATAGCATCGACAATTGCATCGGCTGCCAAGAGACAGGATTACGGTTCGCAGATCGAAGGATGGGAAACATTTTCTTCTGAGATGAAAGCGTTTCTATGGGTACGACAGTTTCATGCTAAAGACTCAGGAGCCCTTGCTTACATAGGAAGATCACAATCATGGCTTACCAAGTGGGTAAGACAAAATGGTTATTTTGGTATAGCTGCCAAGATGGTCAGGCAGAAATCCGTTGCAGTAGATGAACTACCGAATAATGAAATTAAACGGGTAGCAAAATGGCATCTGGTTCAAATGCTCAATGACCCAGAACTTGGGGTAGAAAAAAGACTTTCAGTCATCAAGCAGATACAGGCTCTTCCTGATGAAGAAGGGCCAACCAAGGGAGCAGGTAGAGGAAAGGTTAAACCTAAGATCAGACCAGTTACAGCAGATGAGATGAAACCTGGTGCCGTTATACCCGATAGAAGAACAAATAAAAGATATCTAGAGGCAGAAAATGACGACACAGTTACTGAGGACTCGATACAGTCCGCATGAGGGACAGATAGAAGTACATTCTATTAACTCAAAAGAGAAATGGATTGAAGCCGCACGAAGGTGGGGCAAGTCACGATGTGCCCTTGGTGAACTGGAAGCAGCATACTATGAGTCGTTATCAAGACCAATTGAACACATAAACAAGTATCAGCTTGTACCACCAGGATTTCACGCATGGGTTGTAGCACCTTCATATGTACAGGGTAGACAGGCTTGGAACGAACTGCTTCAGCTTCTTGATCCCTCATGGATAAGAGAAACAAATCAGGCAAATATGACAATCACACTTAATGGAATTTCAGACGAAATCTGGGGACTCATTGAGATGAAATCTGCTGATAATGCACAGGCTTTGCAGACTGTAGGTCTGGACTTTCTATGGGTAAGTGAGGCACAGGATATACCTAACGCAGCGGCAGAAAAATTACGCCCAACTCTTCGACAGGCAGGTAGAATGGGTAAAGCGTTATATGAAGGAATTCCTTCAGTATATCCAGAACACTGGTTCAGACGTGGATGCGAAGCAGCCAAACGTGGTGCTTACAAGAATCACAGGTACTTTCATTACACGGTTTACCAGAATCCTCTTCTTAATGAAGGTGATGTTGAAGAAGTTGAATCAGACAAGGAAGTTATGCCCGAAGCAGCATGGCGAAGAATGTACCTTGCCGAGTTCTCACTATCATCAGGATTCTTTTCCAACATCGAAGAATGTATAGGCGGTGACCTTTTAGATGAACCACTACCCGGTAAGAACTATGTCGCTGGCTTAGACCTTGGTGTTTCCCGTGACTTTACAGTTCTCATAATTATGGATGCCGATGAAAGACGAGTTGTATACCACAGGTTATGGGACGGTCAATCATGGGCACAGGTACAGCAACATATCGTTGCGATCAACGAGGAATGGGGACTCCAGAGAATTATGGCTGACGCAACAGGTATGGGTCTTGCTATGGTTCAAGACCTCATGGAGTATAATATGGCCGTTGAGCCAGTGTCGATTCAGAAGAATGTCAGGGAAGAATTGCTTGCTACCCTAACCGTGGCTATGGAGCACAAGACAATACAGTTCCCTGCCATACCAATACTGCTGAGACAGCTTCGTGCTTTCCAGCATATCAGGATGTCAAGCGGAGCATTTAAGGCACAGGCTCCCGCAGGGGAACATGATGACGAAGTGTTTTCTCTTGCATTAGCATTGTCGGGATGTAATGATCCACAGAATTACCAGAGCAGAAGACGGGGATTTGGTGGAAGGTATATGCCTACGCAGAGAGAAGCTAATACTGGATACGGTATGATGGGCATGAGTCCGGGTGAAAAGATTATGAAAGAAAGAAGGCTAATGCGTGTTGAAGAACGATGGGATAAATCGGGAGTTAATTTGTAATGGTACTCGTTAATTTTGATACAGGTAACCCATTAGTTCCTGGTGACTTGGTTCATGATGATTCAAAACCAACAGAAGAACACGTACTTCAGATTTTTGATGTATATAAAAATCACTTCCAACAGTTCCATGAGCAGTGTGAGGAAGAGGATGAATATTATCATGGCACTCGCAGCGTACCTATTCCTGACGATATGCCTATTGATCCTGTTAGACCTGCTACCCCACACGCTATAGTCAATGTCGCAACCGATCACGTCGATGTAAATAACCCTGCAATATTTGTTCCGGCTCCATCGCCAAGGGCAAAGAACAGGTCTGAGAGAATACAGAAATTCTTGCAGGGCGTATGGATGCACATACCCGAACATACCAAGAGAACGATTGTTAAGCACTCGATTCAGTATGGCGTAGGGTTTATGAAGACATGGTGGGATGGTGACAAATGGCCAGACGCACCAATGATAGATGCCTACGACTCTGAAGAGGAATACAAGGAAGCATTACAGGATCATCTCGATGAAAGAGATATCTGTTTTCCATTTATAATCGATGCGGTCAATCCCAAGAATATGGTCTGGGATGACTCACGGGCAGGAATGAAATGGTGCATAGAGTTCTATGAATCAAGTCCTCACGATATACAGACACTTTATCCTGAGTGGACACCATTAACCCCTAACTCTGAGACTGTCACCTTTCTGGAATACTGGGATGAAAAGTGGTGCGGAAGGATGGCAGATGGAGAGTGGGTATGGGGTCCGTATGAACATGGATATGGATTTAATCCTTATACAAAAATCCAACCAGCAGCATCACTTGATTATGATGTAGGCTCACCCGAAGATAGATACCAGGGAATACTGAAACCCGTGCACAGTCTCCTCGATTCCGAGGCAAGACTGATAACACAGTACGAGGCAATTCTCAGGCAGTACGCATGGAGAACCATAGACTTTTATGGCCCTGCATCGTCAGCCGAAGCAACGATGGATGAGTACGAACTCTTTGCTTCAAAGAACTGGGTTAGACCAAATGTTCAGATACAACCGTCACCTCTTGCTATGCCACCGCAGGAAATACTTCAGCAGCTTGGCATGGTACAGACGATGATCGAAGAGGCTACTTTCCCTAACGTAGTTAGAGGAATGCGACCTTCAGGTGTATCTACAGGATTTGCACTATCGGTTCTTGCGGGCACGGGAAGATTAGTATTCGGTAAGTTTGCTGATGCTATGGCTCGTGGCATGGAACAGGCTAACCAGAGATTCCTTAAACTTGTAAACAACAAGGCAATGGGTAAGGTTACTGTTCACGGCAGAAGCACTGTTCATGAGTTTGACCAATCAATCAGACCAGATGATATTAAACAATTTTACGAGAATAATGTCAGCTTAAAAGCAGAGGCACCAGAAGAAAGAGAACGTGAAGCACTTCTAGCACTGAGACTCTGGAATGGTGGAAGCGGACTCATCAGTCTTTACGAGGCACAGCGAAGAGTCGGAATAACCAATCCTCTTGAAGAACAGAACCAGATGGCAGCTGAGAAGTTACTTGAAATGACACGAGAGCAACAGGCAGCTGAAGTTGCAGAAGCAATACAACTAGCAGATCAAAGAGCAGCGGCAGCTGATGTAAGTGCTCCAACCGGTAATCAGCTTGGAACACAGTACTTACCAGGTCAGGCACAACTTCAAAGACCGGGTGAGGCAAATATACAGGGACAGAGAATGGCAACGGGAATGGGACGTGAAAGCGTTTACCCACAGGGGCTTGGTGGTCTTGATATATTAGGTTCACAACTTGGAACAGCAACAGGTGGCGGTAGGCCAATGCCGTCTGGACAGAGGGTGAATTAATGGCAAAAGAAACAGATTTACTCAGAGATCCTATTGCGATGGCAAGTGAAAGGTATAAAGAACAGATTGAATCATTTAAACAACAATATGTTCCAAAACCTTCAATTAAAAACTTTAATGCTATAGCAGAATTGTATGGTGCTCGACCTGAAGTTTTATTAGGTACAAGAAGAAATAATGGCAACTCCTGAAGAAATACAAAGAGAAGCAGAAGAACGTCAAAGTAAACTTGAACGTCAGTTTTTACAAGCTGATGGTCCGTATAAATCTGAGATTGTTCGTATTTATAATATGCTACAGGAATCATCAGGTGACGCTAAAACAAAAGCAGAAGCTGATGCTGAACTAATAAGATCTGGTTTTAGAAGTCTTTATGGTGCACAAGCAGCTGAAGATTTTGAATTAAACAAGGATGCTCAGACTGAGATTAAAGGAATAACACTAACCAAACAGGATGCAGGGCAACTGTTAAAAGAAGTATTTTTACTGTCTATAAACAGATATAAAGAAAGATATGGTACAAGTGAATTAACTAAAGAAGATGTTCAATACATGGCTGATGCTGTGGCATATGAATTTCAGGTACCGAATCATAGAGAAGGACGTGATTACGGAGATACTTCTGTAACAAGAAATGATAGACGTAAAATTTATGAGATTCTTGATGATTCTTATTATTCAATATCTCAGGATATTGTACGTCAACCTTTATATCCCACAAAAGATTTACAACAGGGTGCTTTTCTTGAAGCTGTCAGAGATTTAGATATTGCTTCTTATGATGAGACTAAGGATTATATAAAAGAATTTCAAGAAGCATGGCCTCAACTTAAATACGATTTAGAAGAACAAAGTACTGCTGATAACCCTGCTGTTAAAACCCTGTCTAAAAGACTTCTTTTAAGAACAAAAGGAGTAGATGGCAGTAAGGAAGATTATTTAAATTACGGATGGGTAGATACTATATGGAGTGATAATCCTTTAACCAAGGAAGAATTTGCAAAACGTGAAGAAGCAAGAGCCGTAACAAGTGATTTAACAGAAGATGATTTAAATGCCCTAATGAATGATCCTCACAAATGGCTTACAAATTATCTTGGTAATACACTTACATTTGACTATCAAGATGGTGAGACAAATGCAGGAAAGACTTTATATAAAAGATACATACAAGAAACAGGGGATTTATTAAAATCTTCGGTTAGAGATTTAAGAGAAGCGACTGATTCTGTTGGAGGGCTTAAACATAGTCCAGAAGATATTCTTAAAATGGCTAAAGATGAAATTGATAAACAATTTCAAAACGCCCCAAATATTCCGTATTTTGACCAAATGGTAAAAGCAGGAATAGTAGAGGGCACTAAAGAATATGACGATTTACAAAAACAAATCAGAGATGCTGAAGAAGCAAATCAAAAGCAGGAACAACAACAATTTGAAGATCAAACCAAAAGAGATCAAACAATATTTGATTATGCCAATTCAAATCCAGAAGGCTTTAAAGAAAAATATTTAACTGATCCTGATTATGAAGCTGCTGTAGATGCTACTTTAAATAGATACAAAGAACGTGGCAAACCTGTTGTTAATCAAGATACTGGTGAAATAACATATTCATCTCCAATGGGTGTAACTCCATCAGGTAAAATATCACCATTCCCAGATGTAACTTTTGTTGACCCATTAACTGGTTTAGTTGAAACAATGTCTGCTAAAGACGTTCCTTTTAATTTAGGGCCGGATAGTCCTATTAGTGATAGGTTAAGACCATTTCTTGAATGGCAGTATTCTTTAACACCACAGCAACAGTTTGATATGCAAATGGGAGGGGCTCCACCTTCGTTACCTCCAAATATTGCATCATCATTAATGGGACCTCCACCATTAAAAAGTGATATATATTCGACAGGACCGAGCGGAGAACAAATACCGTATTATCCTTATCTTCCAGAAGGAGATACGTCTACATTTGTACCAATGATGCCGGGCTCAGAAGCTGTTCCAAACTTTAATTATTTAAAACAAGCTAATGTACCTGGAATGCAACCTGATGTCAGTAATGAATGGTATTGGAAATAATTATGGGAAGTCCCGGAGAATATAAAAAGAAAACACCGACCCCTACTACTGTTACTCAGGGATATAATTTTCCGAGAACACAGGAAATGGAAGCACGTTCCGCAGATTACTTTAGTGAAACTGGAACTGCAAAACCTACTGTAACTCCTCCTAATTTAATGCCTCAAACAGAAAAACCACCTTCCTCTTATTTAGAAAAGCAGATGGCTAAAAGAGGTTTAGATCCTGATGAATTACCACAGGCAGTAATTGGGAATCCTGCTGATTGGATGAAATTAGCAGAGCCAGTAGGTAAAGTATTTGATTGGTTACAGGTTCCGACATTAATAAATACGTGGAATATTATGGCCAATACTTATACTTATGGCCCTCCACCATTAATGGGTGAAGGAACAATGTTGGTAGACCCAAAATATAACACTGATTTAAGCGACAAAATTCAAGCTAGTTATATTGCAAAGGGAAACAAAAGTACTGATTCAATTGACGGATTAAAAGAATATAATCCTGTAGATTATGCTCAATCCATTAAAGATGTAATGGGTCCTGATATTCCTGGTTGGATGCAAGGAACACTTGAGATAACAGGAGATCCACTTTTAGCATCCCCAACAAAGGTTTATTTACCCTATGCTTTATCACAAGCAGTACCTAAAGCTCCAAAATATATTCCAAATATTGTTGGTGGAGCAGATTGGTTAAAACCTTTTAGTGAATCAGGACGAATAGTTTCTCAAGAGGCTACAGAAGCAACTAGATATATTGATGATTTGGTACGAAAAGCTGAATTGGCAGATCAATCTGCAAAGAATGCTGGCACCGAACTTACTCCTCCTGGTGTAAAAATTCCAACAGGTTCAGTTCCCACTCCTGATAATAATTCAGTACATAGATTAGTACAGAAAATGAAGGAGGCTAAACCGTTAACTGATCAACAAAAAATAAATATACGAAAGGAAAAATTTGAACGTATTGCTTCTTTAGAAAGTGAGTTGCTAGGTCAAATGGATGCTTATATAGCTAATACGGGAGACACCGAAGCTGGAGCATTTAAAGATTTAATTAGTAGAAAACTTGCAGGAGAATACGAAAAAGTAGAATTTGCACCATTATTAGATGAAGTTGGTGAAGGTGGTTCTGTATTTACACAGGCAGATTACGACGAATTAGCTAGATATGTACGACACAATACAGAAGGTTTTAATTACGTTAAAACAATGCAAGCCTTGATAGGTATGGTTGAAGGTGGGGCAGTACCTCCTCCCTCAGAAATAAAAAGATTAGAAGATTTATTTGGAACTGAGTTTGCTGATTTAGTTTTTGATAAAAGCAGATCAAAATTTGCTCAAGGATTTGATGCGGTTATAGATATAGCAGGAATCCCCAGAACAGTTATGTCGTCTTTTGATTTATCTGCACCTTTAAGACAGGGAAGAATACTTGGAGCCGAATACCCACAAGAGTTTGGTGATGCTTGGGTAGCTATGCACAAGGCAATGGCAAGTGAAACTGGTGCTGTTGCGATTGAACAGGGAATTAAAAATCATCCTCTTTATAAATATGCTGAAGCATCAGATTTATTTTATGCAGAAAGAGGGTCAAAATATGGAACAAATGTTACCGAAGAAGCCTTTGCAAGTAGATGGGCAGCAAAAATGCCTGGCATTAAAATGTCAGAAAGGGCTTACACAACATTCTTAAACAAGTTTAGGCATGATGTTTTCTTTAGAACTGTTGCTGAATGGCAAGCACAAAATCTTTCTAAATCCGCAGATGATTACAGAGATCTTGCCCAAATGATTAACTGGTCTACAGGGCGTGGACCAAGTCCATTTGGTAAAAGTGTTCTTGGAGATAGAGTTGCTAAAATAGCTAATGTTGCTTTCTTTGCCCCCAGATTTACTATGTCAGGTCCGGCATTTGTATTTGGCGGAGCCGCTAAAGCAGCAATGAATCACAATTCATCTGCATCAAAGTTTTGGGCTAACAGTATGGTTAGTTTTATGCAGAGTTCTATGATGTGGTTACATCAGATTCAGGTTGCAGGTGGAGATGTAGAACTAGATCCAAGGTCATCTGATTTTGGTAAAGGTAAATTTGGGAAAGAACGATTTGATTTCTTTGGTGGCTACCTTCCAATGGCCAGGTACCTTGCACAAATTACCACAGGACAGGGTAAGGGATTAAGTTCTGGTGAAATATATAAAAAAGATAGATTGGAAACTCTCCAGAGATGGATTCGATCAAAACTATCTCCGACAGGAGGGCTTGGATATGACCTTCATTCTGGGACTGATTTCTTAGGACAGGAATTTGATTGGCAACAATCAGGTGCTGAAGAGTGGATACAACGACTTGCTCCAATGATTGTTGGAGATATTATGGATGCAATGACCCTTGATGACGGAAAGATAGGTTGGAATGATCCTAAAGAATTAATTAATAACCCTAGATCGTTAGCAGGATTTACATTTTCTATTTATGGTGGTGGATATCAGGCATTTGAAATAACAAAAGATTTACAGGATGAACTTTCGTGGCAACATTATCAAAAATTCTATGACGAATTAACTCCCAGTGAGACACGAGAAATTGACGGTTCTACTGTAATGCGTGAACACTATCGAGAAAAACGTGAAGCAATGCCTAGGCAGTCTGGAGAAGATCAATGGCGTGATGATGTTAGTGATTATCATACCTATAAAGACAGAGTTCTTTATGGAAATCCAGAAGAAGGCACAGCAGGTGCTATTAGTATAATTAATAGTCTTCCTACAGGAAGAGAACAGGCCGATCAAATTAAAAACTTTAAATCAGATATTTTTAGTGCGTGGGAATCTAATGTTGGACCTGAAGCAGAACAGTGGAATGAAGCACAAAAACTAGCTATGGGACAAGCGTCTATTGTTGAATTACTCAGAGATAAATTCTGGTCTATTCAAGCTAAACCAATGAAAATCAACGGTATCGACAGAACTGTTTTAAACTTTGATGACAGAGATCGTGAAAGAGAAGATCTTTTAAATCTAGCAGCGAATATGGGATATATCACAAGATTAGATAATGGAAAAATTAATCCTGATGATGAGACTTTTCAAGAAATTATTGAAGAGTATCCATTCGCATCTAAGTTAGAAACAGATCCAGAAAGAATAAAGTTCTCACAAATATTACAAGATTACGATAACGATATTCGGTTCTTATCTGAAAACTATTACGGTACTAAAAAAGAGGCAATTGGAAGAACACCTGGGGTTAACTGGGATCAGTGGATGGCGTATCAATTAAATCCAGGACAGGATCTTTTACCTTTTATGAATTCATCATGGGATGAGTTAACTAAAACTTTAAATATAGCTGAAAAGCAAAAAAGACAAATTGGATGGCATGAAGATTATCCAGTTACTGGGCAGCATCCTTTCACAGAAGAGAATGCAAACATAGCATTTGAAATAACCAGAAGATTAGTTAAGTGGGGAAGATTAGATATAACAGATGGATCTATTCCTCCGTCTTTAAAAGAAATATTAATGCCATTATTTATGGAACAGAATAAAGAAGAAATGCAACCATATATAATGCGATAAATTGACATGAACATAAAACCAAAACTAAACTATAAAAAACTTGTCACAGTTCTCATCAAACCGATAGGAGGTACTAGGTGACCACGGAAAATATAGACAACACATCTGCACTGGATCAAGACCAGG
>VTLG01006171.1_pt1 | contig 21053 bp, 16 predicted proteins | sample 4694571 | NCBI WGS metagenome assembly VTLG01 (sample SAMN12604809, study PRJNA352737) | marine metagenome | biome: ENVO:00000447; feature: ENVO:00000209|ENVO:00000569|ENVO:01000036; material: ENVO:00002151; isolation source: viral sequences binned using virsorter ... | reverse complement strand
TGGTAAACACCGTACGGGTCTGTTGATACGTTTGCAAATGGTTGAGAACATATCCACTCATAATCTTCTAATTTCTTAACCAAAGATTTCCTCTTCTCTTTTTTTCAATGAATTTTTAAAATCTGGTAATCTTTCTTTTTGCCAAGGTGTTAATGCTAATTCTGATGCTTTAATATACCAATGATGTAACTGCATATCATCCGTTGACACATAATTTTTTAAATTAAATATTGAACCTTTAAATATGGTTTTCTTAGTGTGCTTTTTCATCTGTAGGTACAAATTATAAAAAGAAAAGAACCTTTGAAAAATATCATAGTAATAAGTTTCTGCCTCATAAGAAAATATATTGCTGACGTGAAACAATACTGTATCATCTTTGTTAACAAAATTTAAAAACTTCTTGTGAAATGTTTCTGTTAGTAGATTACCTCTAAGAAAGTCAATGTTCTTTTCACAAACTTCATCAAAGAATTTTTCCCAATCACACATTTCTTTCATCTCGTCAAAACTTTTTCTTGCTAACTCTTCTGTGTGTCCAGTTCTATAATTAAAATCACTGCCGTTTAAAAGTTCTACATAATCTTTACCATTCCACGCCATCAACATTCTCTTATATATTTTTATTGCCTCTTCACTAATATCATACATTAATATATTTTTTGGATTGATATGTGACTTTTGTATTACTTTGAATGGGTGAAATGCTGATGCTATTGATATTAAGGTATCAATGTTATCATTTAGTTTTACTTCGTCTATAATCTCTGTTTCAGTTGAGAAGAAACCGTGATGATACTCTTTTGCATTTAAAGATAATGATTTCATTAAACATTTCATTGTGTCACCGTGATATGTAAACCATTTTAAAGGTCTTAACTCTGTAAAAGGACTAACATTGTAATCTGCTCTGAGTAATTCTGATATCATATGACCACCAGGTAATACTGTAACAACGTCTGCTAAACCATCATCAGGTCTAATCCAATGAGGTGTGTAATTGTCGTGAAAGTTTGTAGGAGACCTTTTTATGTTTATAACATCATAGTTATCAGAAAAGTATTCAGGTGAACCAGAAAGTTTCCAAGAGTTTAAATTTAAAAAGAAACACTGTTCGTGTACGAAATAATATTCTTCACCACAATCTAAGATATGACCCATTAATGCTATATTATTGTCTAACATCTTCTTCACATTCTCAAAGAAAAATGATGAGTTCATAAACGTGCCGTTTTTCATAACAATCAATAACTCATAGTCTTTCTCATAAGCATCATTTATAGCATTATCAATATCTTTTTCTTTGTAAAATCCTAATATATCACATTTTCTTTTATAGAAATTGTAAACTGTATTTTCCGTATAGGTTTCTACAATGTATTTGACCAAATCGTGTTTGATTATTTCTCTATCATCAATTACTGCAAATGCAACTTTATTTTCTAGTAGTTTAGGACTACCCTTTAGTGCTTGTTTTTTATTTGATAGTATGTTCATAATATTTTTCAAAGCTCTTTACAAATAGTTCTGCAAAATCATAATCATATTCAGCGTGTGCTATAATATGAAATCTATTTTCATCTGATTTATTATATGCGTGGTGGTATTCATCATTATTAAATAGGTAAATTTCTAATGGTTTAAAAGGAACAACACCGTTACTTAAATGTTCTAGTATACAACTTTTTGGTTGTGTAACACATATATTTAGTGCTGAAAAAATACTCTCTCTTTTTGGTGTTGTATAAGGTTTGCCTAAAGGTGCATCACTATGTTCTAAAATATAACCTTCAGGTTCAAGTAACATATATCTTAATCTTCTATAATTTTTTAATGGTATATCTTTCTTAAAAAACTCAACAGTCTTAGGTGCGTAATGGCAAACGTCTGTCCAATCCCAACATATAGTTTTATCACTATCACTTTCATAACCATATTGTTTACCACTCATAGTTTTCCAATAACCACCATCAATACCGTGTATACAAGTTGATTGCCAACCTTTGTGTTTTCTACCTCTATGAGGCACAAAAAATTGTTCACTATGTACTGTTTGCACCTCTTGTATAGAATCTTTTGGCAATTGTATATCTAATTTAAGATTGTAGAGATAGTTGTGTTTTAATATTTCTTCTACGTCTTTCCAGTAGTTTCTCATTTTTTATTTCCAATTATCATATATCTAGACCAATTATTAAAATTATATGTATAAGAACGAATGCCAGTAAGATGCTCTTGAAATTTATAAACCAACTCATCAACGTTATTTACATTGTTAGTATGGTCTCTAGCAGGTTTGTCTGTGCTTTGTAAAACGCATATTGTATTTTTTCTTGTTGTAAATAACCAATGATGTAAGGTATCGTCTGTCATATGTTCGCAAGAGGTATTAATAATTAAATTGTAACGATATTCTTGAAAATTCATTGACGATATATCTTTAGTTACAAATTTAGTAGTTTTACTTTCAATTAAAATTTTACCTACATTCTTTGCTAAATCGTCAACGTCATAACATTTTATTTCAGTTATGAAATTTTTAAATTGTTTTTCTAATAGATATGAAAGGTAACCATACCAAGAACCTAATATTGCGATATCGTATATTTTTTTGTCTGTAATGTAATCATTCAGACATTTAATCAACCACTCTTTACTTTCTTTTTGTGATGGACTAAAACAATGAAATATGTCAACTGCTCTGTTGGGATATTTTTTTATTGCCTTTTTGACTTTAATCTGCCAAAATTCACTATCAATTTTTATATCTTCCATTATATAATGTTATCACCTTTTTAGTATAATCTTTTTCTTGCCAACTAACTATCTTATCAGTATCAAAATATTTATATGTTATATTTTCATTGTATATAAAACGGTCAATACCTTTGTAAAGTCTAAAGTATGTATCACTATTGTTTGCAAATTTTTGATATATGTCTTGTGCAAAAGACCAACGCATTACAGATGAATTAATGAAAGTGTTATTAGAAACTTTAAAACCTAAATCCTCTTTTTGTTTTTTCCAACGTCTTGAGTCAACAACAGTAAAATGCTCAAAATCATCTGCTAAAAAATCTATATTGTTGTGTATTTCAATATCTAAATCAAAATATAAACTGTCACCAACATAATTTAAAATATGCATTTTATTCCAAACATCAGGAAACTTTCTGACTATGGGTATGTCCCATTTCTCTTTAGGGTCATCTGTTAAACAAAAGAACTTATGTTTCTTTGTAAGGTGTTTGTTAACAGAGTCTTTCAATTTAGTTACGAAGTTTCTATCATATTTTTTATCACACTTTAAACAAAAAACATTAATCATATAGTTTCTTTCTTAAATTCTTTTTTGAACAAAATCTTTTACAAGATGTAGATGGTAACACAGACCAAGAATTTTGTAAATGCTGGAAGAACTCAGATTTTAGTAGTATATCTGATAAATCATTTTCTATGGCATTATTTTCTTTATCATCATACCACTCTAATATAGCATCTTCATTCTGGTCAAATCTCTTTTTTAAATAAGAACCACCAAGATAACAACACATATGAACGTTGCCTTGATAATCTAAATAAAACTCATTATCCTTTTTTGCTTTACATTTGACATCACCTGAAACTTCAAATGATAATGACTTATCAGGTTCTTCTAGTTTATATTTTTTATTTTTGTGAATAAAAGTCCACTCATCTGCTCTTGCAAATCTCTGTGTTCTGATAGAAACAAACTCATTGAAACCTAATTCTTTAGACATTTTCTTTGCAGTATCAATTTGATGTTTGTTATGTTTGAAAATTATAAACTGCCACCTAGCATTACCACCAGCATCAATAAATGCTTTTGCATTATTAATAACTTTATTAAAATTAGTATTAATACGATAGTAAGAATGAGTATCTTCTAAACCATCAAGTGCAAACGTAACTCTATGGTCAACGTCTTTTAATATGTTTGCTAAGTTTTTAAAATACTTTGGTGTTTTTAAACTACCATTTGTTGCAATGTCAATTCTTTTACAATGAGGTTTTAAATATTCTATAGTAGAGCATAAATCCACGCTAGTAATAGGGTCGCTAATATTACCACAGAAATTAATACGGTTAAGATTAAATTTTTCAAAAAATCTATTATCGAAAATATTGCGTATCTCAGTAATTGATAATTCATTCTTATCAAAGGTAGGTACTCTTTTTAATTCACCGTTTTCAATATATTGTCTACCACACATTGAACATAAAGCATTGCACTTATCTGTTAGTTCAATGTGAACATTCACATCTCTATCAAACAAAATTAATTTTTAACTCTTTTTCCTAATTTACCAATAGTTTCTGCGTATGCCATTAATACTTCAATAGGTTCTTCTGCTTTTCTAATCATTGCTTTACCGTCAGCATTTTTAGAATTCTTTACAGCATCTTGCTCAAACATTCTTAATTTTAAACGAAACATTATTTCTTGTAAAGGTTTATCATCTTTATCAAAATCACAAATCAGTTGTATAATTCTTGAACTAATTCTTTTATCAATACTCTTTGGGTCAATATCTTTTGCCTCTGATAACGACCATCTTTTAGCAATTCTTTTCAATTCTTCCATATAAACTACTGCTCTTTTTTGAGTATGCTCTTCAATCTCCTCTAGAGGTATTTCTTTTAAAAGTGCCTTAAAGTAATGGTTGTCTGGGTCAGTTTTACAATAAAACTCTTCTAAAGTTTCTTTTTCACCAGCGTCATTATTCCACATAATACAGATAGTATCTTTTTCACTATTACTAAAGTACGCCTCTATAATTTTTCCACTAAATTCTGCCATTATTTACTCCTAATCTCCTTAAAATTTTGTTATCTCAAATGTGTGTGTTGCGGCTGTAGTTGCTGAACCGTTAGGAAACTCCTGTGCCCTATAGTCATCATTACCACCACCTTGAAAGGTTTGATAATTACCTGAACCATTTAAAATTGTATTCACCATACCTGTGCCTCTTTGTGTTCCACCATCACTATACTGATATTTAATTCTATGATTTCCTGAACCCTCTGATGCTGTTTCTCTCATCCAAGCTCTTAAATATCCTTTCCAAGTTGCAGTATCATAAGTTTGTAAATGACCATCACTATTTAGAAATAAAGGTACTGACACTGTTGGTTCTGTACCTGCATCTATCTGAAATAGATAATAGTTCGTAATAGTTGTTGGTTGGTCTGCTGTTTCTGGAATACCACTTGATGTGTATGCACTCGTGTCTGCCCTTGTATCTGTAAATATTGGATTTGATGATACTAATGTACAGTTAGAAAGTGATGTTGATGTGCCTACTGTGTATGTTCCGTTTACTTCTGCTTGGTTACCATCAAAAGCCGCAACTAATTTATCAATAGCAGGATGTAAAAATGTATCGTTTACATCATCTTGACTCATTGCTTGAATGTTACCACCTGATGTTAAATACACTGGCCATAATCTTCCACCGTCTGCTGTTGGTGAAACTGAGGCAGATGTACTTGTAATTCTATTATAGTTAACTGTTACTGTTTGTGGTTCTTGTGTTGTGCTTTCACTTGGAAATGAAGACACACTTGTTGAAGTTGTACCTGCTGATTTTCTTGTGTCTGTGATTACAGATATATTGCCATCAGTTAAACCACTTTCTACAGTTAATGTTACTGAAGGGTCTTGTCCGTACTCATAAGCACACTGGTTTATTACTGAGGTTATCTCGGTGCTTGTCATTCTTCTAGGATTACCTAGAGTTGAATCATAAATTAAGGGTTCTCTTGTCGCCATTATATCTCCTATGAACCTGGTGTAAAAATTGTTTTCACTACTGTTGAACCGTCAGATGCTAATATATTTATAGTTACTAAAGATGCCATCTTACTTGATGTTACGGCAGTAGATGCCAGTTTTCCGTTAGTAACTTCTGTGTCTGCCAAATCAGCAGTCTTAACCTGTCCATCAGTTATATTATCAGTTGTAATTCTAGTCGTCATATTTTCTCCTCTCAACTATTTATAAGTTAAGAACTAATCAATTCTCTAATATTTATAACAACTCCACTTGCAGGTGCGGAGGTAAAAGTTAAAGTCGTACTTGATATTGCATAATCGTCTGTGGGTTGTTGTACGACACCATTCTCAGTAACAATAACTGAGTCTGTTGATTGACCACTTGTCACTGTAAAACCTGTGGTAGAACCATCACCTGTATATTTTCTATTGTTAAAAGAAACTGAATTTAATGCATCAATGTCTGACCTTAATTGTGAACCTGTTCTATATTTTATGGTACCACCATCAGAAACTAAAAATCTATTAGTATCAGTTCCAGAATTATCTATACTACCTAATGTAATTGCTATTGTAACAGAGTCGTCTGTTGGTGAAACTGTTGCTGTAATGCCTGAACCTGATGAAAATTTTAAAGTTTGTCCAGTAGAAATAGTTGCTTGTGTAGATGCATCATCACCTATAACAAAAGTTGAACTTGAGTTTGCAGCTATGTTAACAGCATCTACAATGGTGTTTGCTAAACTGCTACCATCAGAAACCGTAATACCGGCAATATCACCTATTTGAGTTGCTAACTGATTAACCTTTGTTCTAAAAGTGTTTACTGTATCGGTTGTATTTACACTAATTATTGCCATCTTTACCTACTAACTTTTTAATTAAATCTTTTATTTCAAATAATTCTTGTTTGAGATTATTTATCTCTCTACAAGCATCTCTAATTTCATCTCTATTTTTCATCATTGCCTTTTTTCTTTGCATATATTTTTCATATTCAGATTTATTTGTATTTACGATAGCACTAGTATATTCATCTCTTACTAAATCTGGGTGACCTTCAACTTTAAATACTTTACTCATTAAATTGCTAACGCAATCGCCCTAAAGTCCTTAATTCTTACAGGATAGGACGCTATTGTTCCTTTCATTACTATTTTTATTTGGAAAGATGTAAACTCTGGTAAACCAGCAACACTAAATTTGTGTTCTTTAAATGAGTCTTGTGTAATTTCACCTGTTGCAGGAGTTACTGCTATATCTGGAGCACCTGTAGAATTAAATGCTGTGTAAGATATATCTTCAATCTTTCTTGTTTCTTCACCACCTGAGGTTCTAAAATATGCCTCAATCGTAGACGTTGTATAAACTGAGGCATCAATTCTAATTTCAATTGCTGTTGATTGATTAGTTAACTTAACAGGTCTTGTTACATAAGATGCTGATGCCGAACCACCTTCATTAGCAGTGTCTTCAATAAAATTAACTGTGTTTGTAATCTTTGCAACAATTTTATCATTTGACGCAGGAGCAGTTGCAAGAGTTAGTGTTGTGCTAGATACGGTAAAATCATCAATAGGTTCTAACAGCACACCATTCTTTTTTACTTGCATAATATGGGCACTTGATGGTGTACCACTTAATGTGAATGCGGTTGTTGAACTATCACCAGTAAACGTATCTGTTGAAGATGCTGTAGGATTACTTACACGATTTTGAATTGTAAATGCAGTTAATCTCTTTGTATCAATAACAGGTGACATATTGTCTGCCGTACTTGTCATTGAAACGTTTAACAACATTGATTTAAAATTGGTGGTAGATGCCATTTCATTTGTTTGATTTATTGGTGATGCAATTAATCTAGGGTTAGTGTAATAAACGTTTTTATTTAATGCTATTGCTTTCGCATCATTTGCCGAATCTAACTGAAATGGTGTTTCTGTGCCGTGTATAGATTTTCCTGTTGTTGTTCTAATGTTTGCTGTTACCACTGTATCTGGGTGAACTATGTGACCAATCTGACATTGTAAAACATCAAAAGCTCTATTTTGTGTCGCAGTAATATTTGAACCACCCACTTCACTGGTGGCATTTGCTGTACCACTTGTTGTAATATCATAACTGTCAAAAGTCATATTTGATATTGATGTGTATGTACCGTTTATATCACTATTTGAAATACCATTGTATGTACCTGATGATACGTTTGCAATTGTCACGTTATCAGATGTTGATAACATACCGTGATTAGGGTGATTAACTCTTAATAGACCTGTGCCATTAAATGAAGTTAATGGATTTGTTGCTAAAGTTTTACTTGAAATATCTTTGTTAGCAAAAGTAACCGTACCAGTTGTGCCTGTGGTGAATACACATCTGTTCAATTTCATTTTCATATCTTCCATTTGAAAAGGTGTCCAAGTTCTGTAATTACTTGATTTAAATAAAATACCTAAATCAGGTATCTTTGAAACTATTCTTGAACTATCTAATGTTCTCTCACCTAATTTACAAATGTATGCAGTATAGTCAAATGAGTCTGAATACCAAATTACACAATACTCTGTGTCTTCGTGTAAATAAACTGGTGAAGGAAATACAAATTTAGTACCCACTGTTCCGTCTGTGCTAACGTTAACCTCATCAGGATTTAGATACTTTACTGAGAAGGGTAAAACCTCTTGACCTGGGTAACCATTAATCATATTTCTAATTTCTGCTCTAACAGGTATTGTTGAAGACTTAGTTGCAAAGAAAACTTCTACACTTGATACGAACATACCATTGTCTTTGTCAACCATAAATGACTGAGCAAGTGGGTCACCACCACCTCCTCCTCCTCCGCCTCCACCTCCGCCTCCTCTAAAGACGGGTGGTCTAGGTCTTGCAGTCACACTTGTTCTTTGTGTTGTTCTTGAACTTGTTACTGAGGTTCTTCTAATTTGTAACTCTCTTGTTGATGTTACAACATTTCTAATTGTTTCTTGTAAACCTCTAGCAACATAATCTGCCTCTGCTGAAGTTGCCACATTTGTTTTGTCCTCTGAATCAGTTGATGAAGAAGTTAATCTAAACACTCTTTTACCTGACCTCCATCTTGGGTTGGAATCTGTATTTGGGTCAGGTATCGAAAATGTACCTGATGCTGTTCCATTTGCATCAGTTACTATATTACCACCGGATGAACCGCCTGTGGGTGTGACGTAAGTATTAATATCTACGTTATCGAAGAAAGCATAAACTCTAGTATTTGGTCTCATACCTCTTGCAGTAAATCCAACATCTCTACTTCTAATAAATGGTATGAAGTTAACACCTACAACTCTATCACCTAAATTTTGTAGTACAGTTAAAGGTACAGCAGTTGAACGAATACCTGTTCTTGTTTGCCCTACTGTGGTACTTCTAACAATATTCCACCCTTGATTTCTCACTGTTGTATTTCCTGTCCAAGCATCTTGCCATTCATTCCATTCTGTACCTAAAGGTATGCTTGTAATATTGGGGTTGTTAAATCCTCTATCTCTTGCAAAGTTATCAAATGAACCTCTAACGTTTACAGTCAAATCTGGTATTCTTATTATATCTTTCCACTCATCAACTGGTGGGTCTAATTCTATATCACCAATCCAATTAAAAACAGCATAAGGATTTAAATTTTCTGTAGCAGTTGCAAAAGGTATATCAATAAATGCCTCTTCTGTGTAAGGTAATGTTATTAAATCACCAGTCTTGGTATAACCAGCATCAGTTCTATCAGCACTTAAAATTGCTGAACCGTCATCATCTACCTCCTCTAATTCAACTGCATCTGAAAAATAAATTCCTCTACCTTGACCTGTTGCTCTATCAACAGCAAATTTATAATCATTATTTGCTACGTCACCAATATTGTGACCTGAAAAATTGTCTACTACAAAACCATTTTTAAATCTATCAAAACCATCTGCATCTTGTATTTGTAATTCTTTTGAGTCTGCCTCTAGTAACGATAATTGAGTATAGTATTCTACGTTTTGAACTCTCTTTTCAATATTACCAATATCTCTCATTGTATAACGTTTTGTTTCTTGTAGAGATATGATAACGTCATCAGTTCTCAAAGTATATGAAGGTAAAAACATTTCTGCAATGTATAAATGTCCATCTAAATTAGAAGGTGATTCTGGATTTAATGCTGATGCACCTTTAGAAATTTTAAAGTCACCTTGTCTTGTTAGGAATATTTTGTCTATTCTGGGTAAGAAATATTCAAAATCTGTGGTTACATCAGAGTTAAATTCTACAACATCACAATCTGACGCACCTGAACCATCATAGCTTCTATCTGCATTTCCTGAATTAACTGTTGATGCATCATCAACTCTAGGTCTAAAATCTAAACAATCTCTTAATTGAAAAATTTCACCTGTAGTATCTGATGTGTATGAAGGTATGTTTTCATAGTCAACAACACCAGAATAACTGTCAACATCAAAATAGTCGCCTGTGCCGTGTGAGAAGAAATCAAAATCAATTAATAATCTTCCTGTGGGTATTAATTTACCAGGTTTTAATTTAATTCTACCAACGTCATAGTAATTATCTCTTTGACCATTATCTAAATCAAATCTGTCTGTTATATCTGTGTGACTTGTTGTTGCAACTGTATCAAAGTCTGGTGACATATAAACTTTATTTAAAGCACTAACATCTGCTTTTTGTAAACTAATAACACCACTTTCAATTGTTGCTTGAGTTGAAACTGCTAAAGTTTCATCTTCATTTAGTGTTTTAGATTTTGATGGTGCCACACTTCTAGAAACAGTTGCTAATATTTTAACTTTGTGACCATTGAAGTTTGCACCAAAGTCTAGTGTTAATGTTCTACCTGTTGGTGAACCTGAGAGAGTAAAGATAGCATCACCTTCGTGATTGTTACCTGATAAATTTAACACGTCACCTACTGAACCTGTTCCACCTGAACCTGTTGCCATAATGGTAACTGAGAAATCGTCATTGTTTAATGATGCAAAAGTTTCATTTGTTCCTGTTGTTAATGATAAATCACCATTTGAAGATAGTGTACCTACAAAGTTTCTTCTTACATTAAAATTTGTGTCAGTTACGGCACCGTTTGCGGTTGTTTTTAATGTTTTAATTGTATCAAAAGGTAATTTAAATATATTGGTATTGTTTTCAGGATTTTGTAACTTACCTCTTTGTCTTGTTACAATTTTAGCAGTAGAAACATCTGAACTACCAACAGCACTTGTTAGTGTAAGTGAAGTATTAGATTCAATAAATTTTACTAAACCGGTAACACTTGTACCAGCATCATTTGTAAACGTAATTTGGTCACCAATTTTTAATTGTGTATTAAAGTTTGTGCCAGAACCGGTCACAGTAGCACTACTATTTGCTACAGAAATATTACCTGTAATAGTTAAGTTATCACCGTAAGTTGAAGTTAAATCAACGTCAGCAGTATAGTTTGGAGAACCAGACATACCAATTTGTTTAACTTGAGATATATCTGCTATTCTAACACCTTTATATCCGAACCTATCAGATTGAATAGTTCCTGTTGCACTTGATGTAGCACCATTAATGACTTCACCTGCCTCGAAAAATCTTTGTACATCACTCACCACAATAACTGTATGAGTAGCAGTGGGTCCTGATGAGAAAGATGTAACATTTACGCCAGCAGTTCCGGCGGCATTAAATATTTCAAAAGTGTTTGCTGTGGTATTTTTTACAGTAACAATTGTGTCACTTGATACGGCAACACTATCTATATTATAACTTCCACCTGATAAAGTAATTTGTTGACCATCTTTAAATCCGTGATTAGTTAACGTACAAACTGCAGCTGAGAAAGCACCTTCTATATCTGTGCCTGATGCTGTAATTGATGTAATAGTAGCACTCTTTGTTTCTGTTACAGATTGAACTATTGCAGTTCCACCATTTGACGCACCTGTTAATTTTTCACCCGTTGTAAATGATACAGATGTTGGTATACTAATTCTTTGGAACATTTCAATATCAAAAAGATAATGTCTAAAAATAGTAGAACTATCTGTGGCAAAAATATCATTTGTTTCCGTACCCGATACATATTCAAAACCTCTAGTCTTTGCTCTGCCTATTTCTGGCACTGTTGTACCTGTTGATGATTGTAATGTTCCTCTAGAATCAGTTTTTGTGTCAAATAATGTTAATGTTTTAAAAGCTTCAACATCACCAGTTACAAATGTTATATCTGGTTGACCATAAACATTATTTACATTTACAAAGTTTTTTAAATCATATCTTGTTTTGTGATTATTTTCTGAGTCAAAATCTCTTGCTTTTTCAACAGGAACAAATGATGTTGCTATATTGTCAATTTCATAACCTCTTACATAAGCTTTAAAAGGGTCAAATGCAATGGCAAGTTTTGTTGCGTCACCTCCATTACTAACTGAAAAAATACCTCTATTATTGCCACTTGCTAAATGCTCTCGTACTTCTGCTTTCAATGGTTCTAGTGTATAATGACCTGACTCGTCAAATGTTCTTCTTGCTAAATTATCTTCTAATACTGCATACTCTGTACTTCTAACTAATCTTTTAACTTCACCATTAACTATTCTTGCTATTTCAAAAAACGTAGCATCTTCTGTTGATGTTAAAGATTTCTTAGCAAGTGTTAAATCAATTTTAAATCTATGGGCACCTGGTGCCGACTCATTAGATGAACCAGTTGCATTATCATTTAGTGAGTTATCATCTGAAGGTGTTACAAAACTTTCCGTGATTGTAAAACCTATTCTATAAGATGATGTATTTGTGTACTTATCTAATACAATTGTTTCTTCATCATTTCTTATGAAAAATCCATCAAAGTAATAAACACCTGCTTGTACCTGAGCAGCTGCACCTATATGTGACGTAGCAACAACAACTGTAGGACTACCATCTGCTGATGATGTTAAAGTTTCACCGTCATCAAAAACAGTTTTTGCATTATCTGTACCTGTTTTTGTATATCGTATGTAAAGTGTATCTGGGTCTGTACCATCTGTGACATCAACTTTAGTTACAAAACCTTGAACACCTGATGAACCACCTGTTAGTGTAGAATTTAAATATGTGCTTAAACTTGATGCTGATTTTGAAGTTAATTTAATGGCGTGAAAATCTGTATCAATTGATAACTGACCAGGTATGACCATAGCACCTTGTTTAAAGACGTGGTCTCCAAATCTCTCAAGTTGATTTTGTAATATTGATTGTGACTGAGTTAGTTCTCTTGCCTGAACAGCAAATGCTGGTCTAAATAAAACTCTATGAAAATTTTTATTCTCAGCAAAATCATCATAATATGGTGATACATTAAAATCGGTAGATGAAGGCATTTACTCTCCTTAAAATTCAACAATTAATTTAACATTTTCAGACTGGTCACTTGCTCTTGCAATAGGTGTTCTACTCTCTAAATAAATCACATCACCTTGGTCAGCATCTAATTCAGAAGTTGCATAACCATTTGTAAATGATACGTTATTGACTGCACTGTCTGAGTCTGCGTCTGGTGTTCCTGTTGCTGATGTTGATTGACCTGTAACAACATTTACTCCACTAAATGCTGTTATGTTTCCATTACTGTCTGCTCCCTCATCATTAAATCTTGTTTGTATGTAATATAAAATTCTATTTGTTGAGTCATATTCTACAACTTTACCAACTGCACCTGTTGATGCTTGGTTTATTTCTTCGTCAACATCAAATGAACCTGGTGTTGGTGAAGATGCAAAACGAATTGCCTTAGTTGCTCTTAATGTATTTGCTGATGCAGCTGAACCACCTGATTTTGGGTCTCTCAATAAAAATACTTTTCTAAAATCATTTGATACAGTAAAGTCACCAGAGTTCGCCGCCTCTGCACCTGTAAATGTTGTATTTAACATAATGAAAAAACCACCTAATTCTTTTTTAGCATCAAAACCGTGACCACCTTTTGGTTCAATAATACAATCTAATTCTGCTCCTGATAATGAACCACCACCTGCACTGTTAATATCTGCAAGTGTAATATAAGCAATAGTGTAACCTGAACCTACATTTGTAACTGTAACTGCACTTATGGCGTTTGATGATATTGTAACTGATACTGTTCCTGATGAACCATCACCTCTAATAGGTATACTAGTGTGTGTACCATTTGTGCCACCAGAACCAGCAGTTTTAATTTTTACTATATTAATAGCACCATCAGTTGCAGCTGATGATACAGTAGAGTCTGTTGCTACTGCCATAAAATCTGTTGATAAAAAGTTTGCTTGTTGTGATGCTGATAGTGTGTACATATATTTCCATTTATATCCGTCAGCAGTGGTTAAAATAGAAGTTGAAGTGCCTGTAGGTTCTACAGTAGAATTCGCACCACCATTATTATCTAAAACTTTGTAAACATTAAATGCACTTGATATTACATAAAAAGTAGCATCAAATAAACTTGTAGCACCACTATCTGCTGTTTGTGTTGTTGTTCCACCTGTAACTCTACCACCATAATCGTGTCTATAATAATCGTAGACTGTGCCTGTTGTCCAGTTTCTTCTAGGTATGACTTGTGAAATATCTGAAGATGCTATTTTTTTAACAGCAAGAGCATCATCATAAACGTGAAACTCGTCAGCAACGTTGTCAGCAGGAACAACCGGTGCCGTATCTGAACCCATATTTTCAGTTCTTGCATCAGGTCTAGTTTGTGTTGCGTGTGCTTGAGGTTTACCTATACCCAAATAATAGATATTTGGACTTGCCTCTGTAAAACTTTCCAAAAACTGTTCTGCGTTATTAATTCTAAATTTGCTTGTGATTATTGCTGACATTTTTTAATCCTTCGTACTATTTATACTCTTTTTTTATAACTCTCTAATTACAATCTTAACTCCAGATGCAGGAGCATCTTCAAAAGTTAAATTTGTTCCAGATATTGTGTAATCTGCCGTTGGTTGTTGACATACACCATTTTCAAATACTAATACTTGGTCGACACTCACACCATTAGTTACTGTAAAAACTGTAGTCGAACCATCACCTGTTGCGGTTCTAGTATTTGTTGTTAACGTACCTACTGCGATTGCAGGTTGTGTAAATGTAATTTGAACTCTATCATTATTAATAGCGGTGCCTATGACACTATCACCTATAAAATCTAAACTATCACCAAGTGATATTGTTCTATTGTTTGAACCTTCATCACCTATCGTAATAGACGAATGTTGCAAATTAGCATTTGTTATACCTGCTGAACCTGATAGGTTAGAATTAGTTAGACCTGTTATCGTATTATTGTCTGCTACGATTGTTTTATTGGTAAGTGTATCAGTTGAGGTGTCTGTTATAACACCTACTATGGTATTACTAGCAACGTTAATAGTTTTATTTGTTAATGTTTCTGTAGCATCTCTTGTAACAACTGTATCAGTTCTATTTGGAAATGTTAGTGCGTGTAAATCGGTTCCGTCACCAAGTTTATTATATAACTCGGTAAAGTTATCATTAACAATATCACCACCTGCTCTAATAGTAGAACCATTACCGTCATTTGGAGATGAACCTATGTTGATTGTTTGTTTTGCCATTTTTTACTCTTCTCTATATTTATATGCTATTCTACATCAAATTTAAAGTCAGTTGCATCAAAAGTTGATAATGTTTCATCAAAACTATCTTCACTATTAGACCATATCTCTGACATAAGTGTAAAGTTTGTTTTCGCACCAGTTTGAAAATCGCCTAATTGTGCTAATAATCCATCAATATTTTTGTCCAAAGTTCCTGTCAATTTTAAGTTCTCTAAATCTTCTACCGTAATTCTAGTGCTAAGGTATTCTGCTAGTAAGAAATTATTTAGTGTCTTAAAATTGTTTGATACCGGTCTACCATAAGCTGACACATTACCTCTGTTTGTTATTTTTTCTTTAACTAAAAATGACACCTTTGTTTCTTTAGTCAAAGTTACATCTCTTGTTGAATTAGTTAAGAATGTACTTCTATCTGCACCAGAACCCACTGCTTGAGGAGTTGCTTTTAGAGTTGTGCCATCTGATGCAGTACCTAATCTTCTACCAATTAGAGGGCTAAAGATAAAGTCAAATACTGACATAATTGGCGTTTCACTAATACCAGTTGTAATACCTTCAACAGGTGTTTTAATCTGTGCGTTCAATCTTGTTTCGGTATTCACCTCACCTGCTAAATAAAAACCTGCTGTGTGCATTGTCTTTTTAAAACTATCTCTCCATTCTGTAATGGAACGACCAACTTTTATAACGTAAGAGAAATCTTGATAATATAAACTATCTTGTATTCTCATAGTATCCTCTGAAACGTGACCGTCTTGATTCACAAATGCACCTGATGTTGTTGTAGTAGTATTAACTGTAACTGTTGCAGTTGCTCTATCGTTTTTAGCAACCGAACCTGACGCACCTGATGTGCCACCTGATATGGTTGAGTTAACTTCAAATGTGCCTGTTGAATTTTTCACCTTTAATAATTTTAAAGTATCATTAAAGTTTACTACAATTGCAGTTATTACTGTAGATGAACTATCATTACCTGTCACAATTTCACCTTCAGAAAAATTAGCAACAGTGGTATCTTTTAAAATTAAATTTTGTGTAAAACTAACGGTGGGTGGAGAGGGTGATTGGTCATATCCTACTCCGTGATTTGGAACTTTTACAGTCAGTAATCTACCCACTTCAGAACCAAATGCTATGAGAGATGCATTTTCTCCAGAACTTGAAGTAACAGTTATACTAGGTAAAGAATTATAACCCGAACCATTATTAATAAATCTTATGTCTGTGATATCTCCTGAACCTGTGCCACTTTCTTGAATAAATTTATTGCCAGTATAGATATCTCCTTTTTGGGTTTCATCTTCTAACACAATATGTTCGTCTGTGAAACTACCATCTGAATTACTGTTAGCATCTTCGGGTGTAAAACCACCATTAACTACTGAAACTTTTGCTTGAACAGAATTACCACCTGTGCCTGAGTTATCAAAAACTAAAACGTCACCTACTGCATATCCAGAACCACCATCATCAATTACAATATTATCAATACTACCGTGACCCACTTCGTTCACTTGAACAATAGCACCGTCACCTCCTGTATCAGAAAGAGTAACTTGGTCTCCCTCTGAGTATAACGCACCATCATTTGTAATTGTGAATGCGTCAGGTATTCCTGATATTGTTGCTTTTATAACTTGTGTGTCATCATCATTTTCGGTTGCAATTATGGATTGACCCACAACAAAAGTTCCGTTTATTGAACCTCTGTTTAAAACAAATTCTGTAATTTCTGTAGCACCTATTTGAAATTTAAAAACGTTTTCTATAACTGCCGTTGCTGTGTTAATGTTGTTATCGTCAGGAACATTATTTTGTGTTAGTGTTCTACCTACTAGTTTTAAAGTATCACCAATGGCATCTGTGCATCTCATTATTAATTGTGTACTCCATTTACCATCTGAAACTCTCAACATATTATCTCTAGGATAAATTGTTTCTGATAATTCATTAAAGAGAACTCTGAAAAATAAAGAATGACCTACATTTGTGCCTTTAGTTTGATATAACGATTTTACATTTTTAATAAAGTTTCTTTTATTTAAACCTGTAGCAAGAGATTCTGGTAGTGTGTTTAAAAACTCATCTCTAAATTGTGTTAAGTAAGTGTCAATAACTTTATCTGGGTCTCTGTAATTTAATAACTCTTGAATTGTTTGAACAGGATTAGGTTTGTATAAATCAATAACTGCTTGAGCTCCTGATGTTGCACCTGTTATCGTTTCGCCTTTTTGAAATTTGTCTTCGTGTATTACAAATAATTTATTGTTATCAACATCATCAGCAAGTATAGTAGTGGTAGCACCTGAAGTAGAACCTGTAATAGTTTCACCATTTTGAAACTTACCATAGATAGAACTCTCTAATAATATTTTATCACCCTTATCGACAACTGTTCTATCATTAGTTATTTTTGTACCATCTAAAATTATATTAAATGCGTTTGACGTTTCAGTTTCTATTGTTAAACCATCTGTTGATGATATGTCTTTCAAAACTATCATAGCAGATTCCATAAAAATAAAATACTGCTTTAAAAAATCTACAAACTGAGGATGTTCCTCTAAGACAAATTCAGGAACTTGTCTTGATATGTGATTAGATACTTTTCTATTAAATTTTGCCATTAGTAACTAGTTGCAGTGCTAGTGTAAGATGATGCTGTTGTATAACCAACACCTGCATCTGAAGAACCACCATCAAATGTATCTTCTTGTACTGTGACACTAGAATTTGCAATATCTATTGTTATAATTTGTCCTCTAACTGGTGCCACATCATTTGACTCTGGTGTGGTTGTAATCTCAATAACAGATGAGGTTGCACCTCTAATATTTTCAACTGATGCAATATTTAATGAAGTGATTGTAACTGAACCTGTAGTATAATTAATTGTGCCTTGAGTATTATTTGCATAAGTTCTAACACCACCAACTATACTATATCTTCTAATATTACCAGCACCGTCATCATCTAAATAAAAAACTGTATCATTGTTTAGTATTTTAAAACCTGAAGTTTCTATTATACCACCTGATGAAGAGTTGTGACCAGAATGTGGATTATAAATAGCATTTCTAAAATATATGTTATATGTTGTAGACGTGCTTAATGTAGGTGTAAATGTTTTTCTCATTCTTACTGTTGTTGTATTAGATATAATAGAATCATCAGTATTATCAATCAATCCCACAACCTTCGAAAATCTAAAAACACCATCAAATTTAGATAAGTTTTCTGTGTCATAGTTTGTTAGTGTGGTTATAACATTTGTTTTTATTGTGTCTGCACTCAATGACGTGTTATTTTTATTATATTTAACTGTTGATGTTAATAATATATTTGTTGTTTCTGGGTCAACAATTTGTGGTTTTACAGAACCTACGTTGAAACTTCTTAAACTTGAAACGATACTTTCTTTTGTTTGATTTGTAAGTGTTGAACCTGATTTAGGATATATTGCTATTTTAACTGTGCCATAAACTGGTGTTTCATCATCTTCACCACCCCAAGCAACGACAGATTGAGAGTTAGGATATAATTCAATAACTTTTGTTTCATAATCTGTTGTTGTCACTGCACGATTTTGAGCAGTATACTGTAGTGGTGCCGAAAATCTAACAGACTCTTTTGTTTGCTCATCTGAACCACCTTGAGCATTTGAGTTTGTTGTTAATGTAATGTTTGAAAATCCATCAATAGAACCACTTACCGTAAACGCACTAGCACCATTTGCCAACTCTCTATTTGTAACAATGTATTGTAATTTTACAATGTTGCCATCATCTAGTGCTTTACCCACGATACCATCACCAAAATAGACCTCAAATTTACCATCTTCACCCTCTTGTAAAAAATATGCTTTTGATGTATTAGTTAATCTTTGATATCCTGATGCTAAAGTAAAAATATTTTCAGTGGTATCAGTTGCAGAATTTTGTATTGTAACTGTCAGAGTTGAAGTATCTGCATCTGCACTTGGTATAATAAATTTTTGGTCAACATCTGATGTGTTTACTGTATAATTAAAACTTGCTAAAGTGCCTTCATATATTTCTACACCAGAAAACTTATAAACTCCTGATGCTGGTTGAATTGTTATTTCTTCGTTTGTAATGAATTGATAAGGTGTATTATCAACTGTTGTATTAAAAGCAGTGCCTTTTGCTAATGTTATTGTTGCACCTGAACCGTCATTTACCAATATATCTATTACTGCTATGGGAGCTCTAGGTGATGTTGGTGTGTAACCTAATAATTTTCCTAATGACACAATGTTTTTTCTAGTGTCGGCACTATCAATGTACATTTCATTTGCTAACATATTTGCATTGAAAGAAAGATAATGAGTATTGTATGCTAATATGTCTAACAGAACTGCCATACCTGAACCTTCAAAATCGTAATCTGAAAACTGGTTTTGTTTTGATAAAAATAATTTTAAATTTGCTTTTATGCTATCGAAATCTAGTTCTGAAACTTCTAATTTTCTACTCATCTTAATCTCTCTAAATATGATTCTATTGTTTGAATTTGTGGTATACCTATAACATAAAAACTAACTTGCAATCCGTAGGCATTTCTATCAATGTCTGGTGTTGCAAGTATTTGTACTAACTTTGCTCTTGGTTCAAAATTCACTAAAACTTCTTGTACCTTCCTTTGTAAATTTAAAGCAGTTAAAGGTGTCATTGGTTCGAATAACATTGCTCTCACGTTAGAACCTAATTCTGGGTGAAATGGTCTTTCGTAATGAGATGTATTAATTAAATTTCTAACACTCCTTTTAACTGCCTCTGCGTCTTCTAATTTGTTTATGTCATTAGTCACAGAATTACGACCGAAATCTAAATCTAAATCTTTGTAGATTTTTGCATTTCTACTGGACTTATTAGTGTTTGTTGCATCATAGTTTGCCATAACTACTATATTTATACATCAATTGGCAAAAGTATTTGTAGAACCCATAGCACAAAAAGAACCACAACTTATAGAGTCTGCTATTCTCGCCAAAGGTAAACCATTTACAAAAACCGTACTTGAACCACCAGTTTGTGTACCAACGTGAGTTGTTTCACAAGTGTGAGGTGCCCATAAATCTCCCTTTCTAACTGCACCTCTTCCGTTTATAGTAACGTTAGTTGATGCTGATATGTTTGGTCTAGGTGGGAAACAACCGTGTCCTGTGCAAATATCACCCAATCTAACTACTGCTCTACCCATATTATGTTTGTAACTCCTCTGTTTGTCTAGCAAGGACATTATTCATCTCAACAATACCCTCACTCCAGTCATTTTCGACTGTAATTGTATAAGTTTCTGTTTTTGTACAACCACCACTACTTGTTGCAGTCACAGTGTATGAATAATCTTTATGTAGGGTAGAATCAGGTGTATAACTACACAAATATCCTAATGTTTCAGGTAAATCTAAATAACTTTTTATCGTTATGATTTGTCCACTTGTTCTAATTACCCACTGTGTGTTAGTAAACGGTGTAACGTAATTTCCTGATATTGAACAACTATTCGAACCATCAGTTAACACAACACCTGCATTTTCTTCACCTGCAACCACTGTCATTTCTACAACATCTTCACCACAAGTATCACCTGTTGTTTCAGCAG
>VTLG01004448.1_pt1 | contig 21055 bp, 19 predicted proteins | sample 4694571 | NCBI WGS metagenome assembly VTLG01 (sample SAMN12604809, study PRJNA352737) | marine metagenome | biome: ENVO:00000447; feature: ENVO:00000209|ENVO:00000569|ENVO:01000036; material: ENVO:00002151; isolation source: viral sequences binned using virsorter ... | reverse complement strand
TATCAATTAAGCAAGGGAAAAGTTCTGTCTCTAATTCGAAAATAGAGTTTAAATCTTGATGTAAAATTTCTTTCTTAAGTTCTTGCCAAAGTTCTAATGTAAGTTCAGCATCTTTTTCTGCATATGCACCTACATAAATGGCAGGTAGTTTATACATTTCTGCCTTGGCGTCAACCCCCCAATCACGTGCAGCTGCATATAATTCTGTTTCACTTTTTGTTTTTCCAGTGTATCTTTTAGCACAGTTGTTTAAGTCATAACGCATTTGATTTTCATCAACAAGAGCCGATGCAATCATCGTGTCTACAATTTTACCGTTAATACTTAAACCTAGGGCCCTAATCCAACAAACGTCATACATGGCGTTGTGAAATATTTTTGTTGCTGGTGTAGATAATACTCCTTGAAACCATTTCAAAACCTTAGCTCTATCCATATTACCACCACCTTCATGAGCAATTGGATAATAACCAGACCAACCTGTTACAGCTAAAGATATTCCTACTACATCTCCAGCTTTAACTACTGAACCAGAACCCATTCTAGTATTTAAATTAGGATCTTTTGTTTCCAAATCAATTGCTATCTCATCATGTTTAGATAAATCTGGAAAGTCTTCTGGTGGTAGCCATTCGGTTTGTGGTGCGAATAATGGTTTTTGTATCATAGTTTTATAAATCTCCCTTGTTTGTCTCTGATTAAGTTTGTTTTACCTTTTTTATCTCTGAAATCATTTTCAGGATAAGACTGTTTAATACAATCCTCATATGGATAACCATTATCTTTGAGCCATTGAGCATGTATAATTAAAATTTTATTCATCTACTATTCCCCAGGAGTTTTGTTTCTTTTCCTCTTCAGGTGTTTCCGGATAATCTCTATCTATTGCCATATCAATATAATGTTTTGCTTTTAATAAATCTTGTTTTTGATTTTTTTGTTTGTGGCGACATAAATATTTAATTGCGTTCCCTTCCGCGAACGGAATATTATTTCTGTTAATAAATTCTGATGGTTGAATAAGCATAGATTGATAGTGAGTCCCTCCCACCTGCTTTTTATATATGTCACTCATATTTTGTATCCTTTATAACTGTCTTTAGGTGAAATAATGTGTAAGTGTTCCTTTGTCCTTGTTGCGCCAACATAGAATAATCTATTTTCATCATCTGCATTTCTTTCATATGACTTCATAGTATTTTTACTTAGGTCTGTCAACAAAACTACATTCTGTGATTCACCACCTTTAGCTGCATGTATAGTTGATAATTCAATTCTAGGTTTTTCATTTAATTTTTCTCCATTCCTTCTCATCTTTCTTAAATAACTAACTTCTCTTGTAGATGCATTATCAAATGATTCAAACCATGGATTCTTCGTATTTAATCCATAATCTTTTGTAAGTTGATCTATTCCATAAAAAGATCCTTTAGCCATTCCTTTTATTTTTTGTTTATTAAATTTTTCTGAAGTCATGTAGGAAGATATTTTTATTAATTGATCATAACTTAATAGCTGTCCCTGTCTTAAATGTTCCCAATCTATAGCAGCCATGTGTAAATTTTGTTCTTTAGTTTTTTTAAATTTATTTTTATAATAAAATCCTTGACGATATAAAACGTCTTCTAAATCAGTGAGCATATATTTAGTTCGAGCTAATATTAACCATTCACCTTCTGTCATATTAATATGTTCAAAGTCATCATAACGACTTAAAGCTCCTTTATGAATTTTTGGACTCCAAGATTTGTCTATTCTGTTTCTAACTTTATTTATAATTCCCATAGCTAATGTGTGAACTTTAGATGGTATTCTAAATGATTGAGTTAATGGCATCATCTGACCTTTTTGGGCTATAAAAGAATCTACATCTGCACCAGCCCATCTAAAAATTGCTTGATCATCATCGCCGGCGATAAAAGAATCTTCTGTCTTCTTCCAAATAGTTTTAGCCATATCCCATTGCATTAAAGAAAGATCTTGAGCTTCATCAATAAAAACAACATCAAACTTTGGAGACTTATCGGACTTAGTAAATTCCAATATCATGTCATTAAAATCTATAAGGCTATGTTCTTTTTTATATCTCTCTAACTCATTAGAAATTATACGTAATTTATCTCTTTCTAAATCTTGATTGTGTTCATTTAAATCAAACAGTTTTTCTGGCTTAGTGTTTCTTAATTTGGCCAAATTAATAAGATGAAGATATTCACTATCAGAAGTAAATATCCCTCCATGATCATCTTCATAGCTAGCATAATTAACTGGAAAACCTAATTTTTTTCCAAGATCTTTATAATGTCTTGGTTGCATTACATTTTCTTTTTTAATTCCTAACTTTCTAAAAGCCAAAGAATGAAGAGTTCTAAAATAAGGTAAATCATCTTCCGTTAAATTAAATTTTTTAATTGCTCTGTCTCGTGCTTCGTATGCAGCTTTTTGTGTAAAAGCAAAGTATCCCACTTTATCTGGATCAGTTTCTTTTAAATAATCATCAACTTTATTTAATAAAGTGGTTGTTTTTCCAGTGCCTGGTGGTCCTAATACAATTGTTTTCATCAGTATGGTGTGTCCTCTTTTAATTTTTTAGGTTTATATTCTGTATCTTTTTTATCGAATTCTTTTACTATAAAGACAGATAGTTTTTCTTTACCTACTCTTTTATCCTCACATCCACATTTTTCTTTCAGCATTTGTCCCGTTCTTTGGTACCCCAAATCCCATCTATGTCTCATTAAAAATTGATGATAGAATCTATCAAATACAAAATGATGATAACCTTCTGAAGTCCAAACTCCTCCCTTAGATAAATCACTTTTTTCTGCAGCTACCTGCCTATTTAAACAAAATTCTTCTAAATGATTTTGCAATTGATCTTCGGTTCTCATTCCCTCTGCTGGTTCTGTAACTTCTGCATTATTCAATAATTGATTAGTAATAATGATCCAGTCTTTTTCTTTTAAGGTAGGTGGTCTAAATTTTAATTGAACCATACATGCTTCTTGAAATAAACTTTGTTGTCTTAAATGTTTTACACTTTCTAATTTTAATCTTTCTCCATCTACGTTTAAATAATAATATGGATCTTCTAAGTCAATAACTTGTAGATCAGTTAGACTTGGAAACATAATGTCTTGACCTATTCCAAATTTACGTGTTCTACATAAGATTTTATCACACATACTACACATAGGTTCATCTTTACATTTATATCCCCACTCTTTTTTCTCATGCTGTTTTTTAATTATATCTACTTCTGAATCAGACAATGGTTTTTCCATTGCCTGAATATTAAATAAGGTAATTCTACTCTTCCATTCGTTAGGCCATTTTTGTTTTGCATATACTCCGTAATGAAACAACGCATTGTTTCTACTACCTTCTCCAATTTTATTTTGGGCCAATATTTCGATGCAAGGAGGCCCGTCAGAAAATTCTGACTGAGGCCTCTTTACCTCTATGAGACCAGCATCTAGTTGTTTTACGTTATTATAAATCTCATAGAATTCTTTTAAACTTGCTGCGGTACCATCTTCTTTAAATGCATATCTTGTTGTGTCGTCACCATTAAAATATGGTAAATTTAAAAAGTTTCCGGTATCATCTTGTGATTTTAATTCGGTTTGTTTTGGAAATACTTCTGATCCTCCATAACCTAATACAGCTTTAATCTGCATTAGTTTATCTTGCATTATTTTTGCATCAATATAATTTTCTGTAAATAAAAATACATGTGCGCCCCCAGATTTAGATCTAAATACTACTAAAGGTAAATTTAATAATTTAATTTTTTGAATTAATTTTTTATGATCAAATCCTGCGTAGGAATCTATATCGATACATCCCCACTTACATTGATTATTATCATTAATAGGTATTACACCTAAACTTTCTTTACCCTGTAAATGAAGAAGCCAATGATCATCAGTAATAGGTTCTCTTTTAACAAAAGATTGACCTTTTACTTTTGTGCCTGCTCCATTTGAATGCCCTATCTTAGTGACACCATGTGCTCTTTCTAATCCTTCAAATATATCTTTAAATGTCTGTATTCTATCAATCATAACATGTTAAGTGGGCGTTTCCACTCTCGCTTAGACGCCCACTACCTAGGATTCGTTTAGTATGGTGTACTAGAATTTTCCTCTGATCCATGTTTTGCTTGAACTTCACCTTTTCCTACTCTTTCAGCAAAGTTTTTAGCAATATCATAGATTGATTTATCTGTTACAGGACCAACTTTAGATACATCCCATCCAAACCATGTTCCTTTGTCGTTAGACATCTGAACAGTCTTTAGATTATAAATGTGGCTATATGTTGGCGGAGTAAATAATCCGTTTTTACCCTGCATCTTCAATCCCATCATCATTGAGTTCCATTTTCTACTCACTTTTAATTGAGTAGCTTTCATAGAAATCAAAGCTGTGGTTGGACTGGTACCCAACAGAATCACAAAGTGATTAGCAGTATTTTCCAAATAGTTACCATTTGGTAATCTATCTTTCCAAGATTTATCACGAGTAGTTGTACTCACAATATCACTATCTGCTTCGTGAATAGCTACAGGTGCACCAGTGCTGGTACCTCTATCTTGCCATTCTACGTACTGTCTTTTATAAAAAACTGGGATGATATTAATTGAATCATACAGTTCGTTGGTAACAGTGTTTATTATCTTGCCAGGCTCAGCGTCCTTGACATATTTTCCATGAGTTTTATTTACCTCAGGAGATAATTGTCCCAAAACTTTTAAGAAAGGTAACGCAAGATCGTCTTGCGATATGTTTTGAGCACCTTGATTAGCATCAGCTTCAAAAATATTCGTTGCTAATGCTCCTTCTTTTTTTGTTGCTACTTGGTTCATGTTTATTGTTTCCTTTTTATTGTAGTCTTATTTCCAACAAATATGTTGAAAAGTTCCGTTGGCATTTCTTTACCTGCCTCAATACGCTCACGGACTAACGCTTTAAGAGTCATGGGCTCAACCTTCAACTTTTGTGTTGGTTGAAACCCACGCTCTTGTGCAAGAGCAGCATAATCAGCTGCCTTGTTATCTTCGTTGCGACCAAAAGACACGGATATCTCGTTTTTGATTATATCTCCTAGTCCATTGTTACGAAGCCAGTTAAACGCCGCTTCTTTATTTGCTACAGTAATATTAGCACTATAGTGCGGCTTCACATCTACTGAAGATCCATCTACAAGTTTTAAATGAGATAAACCCATTTCAGCCATCATAGTTGGAATTACTTCTCCAGATAAATGTTCTAATTCTTTTTTTGTATTTTTTATATTCTCTTCTTGTAAATCAAGTCTACTTTGTAGAGATTCTAATCTTTCAACTTGATCAGCTAAAGATTGTATGTTGTCAGTTTTTTTAATGACCTCCTGCTGGTCTTTTTCAAAATCAATCATTAATTTCTCCTTTCTCGTATAAATTAATTGAAATAGAATAATATTTCTTTTCTTGTTTATCCCATTTCAATAGATTGTATTTTCCATTTGTTATATCAGAAACTATAGAACAAGCGACGCCTATTATTGCTGGATCTCCAGTTAATAATAAATAATCTTTTTGTGTATAGTTAGCTAATTCTTTTCTTAATTTAAAAATAAGTGGACCAGGAGAAAAAATTATTTGAGAAAGTTCTGGAAGTAAAAATTTAAACTTACCAAAACTTGCAGCGCCCATAATATTAATTTTAGGTCTACCATCTTTAGTTCCTGGAATTTCTTGAATAACATAAACTGTAGGGGATTCTAGTTTATGACTTATATTTTCATATCGTAAATTATTTTCTTTCATGCTTGACAATATAGGTCTTTAATATTATATTGTCAACTAGAAAGTAGAAAAAAAATGAATTATAAATTTAAAACACCACCATATAAGCATCAATTGACTGCTTTAGAAAAGTCATGGAATAGAGAAACCTATGCCTATTTTATGGAAATGGGAACAGGTAAAACTAAAGTATTAATAGATAATGCAGCAATGTTATATGATAAAGGAAAAATTAATGGTGTATTAATTATTGCTCCGAAAGGAGTTGTAGGAACTTGGTATAATCAAGAAATTCCTACTCACCTTCCTAATCATATTGAAAATGTGTCTGTATTATGGCAAGCCAATATGACTAAAAAAAAGAGAGAAGAATTAAATAGTCTCTTTGCTACTGGAGAAGAGCTTCATATTTTAGTTATGAATGTAGAAGCTTTATCTACTACTAAGGGTGTTGAATTTGCAACAAAATTTTTAAACTCTCATAATACTTTAATGGCAATAGATGAATCTACTACTATTAAAAACCCAAAAGCTAAAAGAACTAAAAATATTGTGACATTAAGTATGTTAGCTAAATATAGAAGAATCCTTACAGGATCTCCTGTTACTAAAAATCCATTAGATTTATTTAGTCAATGTTATTTTTTAGATCCCTTTCATTTAGGTCATGAATCTTATTATTCATTTAGAATGCGATATGCTATTATGAAAACAGCCAATATATCCGGCCGTCAAATACAATTAGTGCATGGATTTAAAAATTTAGGTGAATTATCTGATAAATTAAAACCATTTTCTTATCGAGTTTTAAAAGAAGATTGTCTAGATCTTCCGGATAAAATATATATGAAAAGACAGATTAAATTGAGTAGTGAGCAATTAAGACTCTATGATCAAATGAGAAAAGAAGCTTTAGCTACTTTAAATGGTAAAAAAGTTACAACTGTTAATGCATTAACACAATTAATGAGATTACATCAAATTACGTGTGGTCATTTTACTGCTGATGATGGGACTACTCAAAGAATTCCTAATAATAGAATTAGTGAATTAATGGATGTTTTAGATGAAATAGAGGGTAAAGCCATTATATGGGCACATTATCAATGGGATATAAAAGACATTATTAAAGAAATTGTTAAGGTCCATGGTCCGGGTTCCGTGGTCGATTATTATGGGCTCACGCCTCAAGATGAAAGACAAGGTAATATACGTAAATTTCAAGAAGACGATAAATGTAGATTTATTGTAGGAACTCCTCAAACAGGGGGTTACGGAATAACACTTACCGCCGCTAATACTGTGATTTATTATTCTAATGGCTATGACCTAGAGAAGCGTTTACAGTCAGAAGACCGTGCACATCGAATTGGTCAAAAAAAATCTGTGACCTATGTAGACATTAATGCTGAAGAAACAGTAGATGAAAAAATTGTAAAATCTTTAAGAAAAAAAATTAATATAGCTTCTGAAGTATTGGGAGAAGAACTTAAATCATGGATTTAGTAGGATATACGCGCGAGGCGCGCTAAAATTTTAAGAGACTACTTTCCCACCTGACCATTTCATCTCCGGCAGTCCGTTTTCGTAGCTTTTCCCGTCATAAGTCAATACTTGTTTTCTGTTTGCACCTTTTTCATTGTACGACACGTGGACCCAGCCCCCTGCGGGATCATCTTTTTTGTAGAACTCGAGGATCAATTGATCGAAGTCACAATTTGCTTGTATCCAATAAGCAGTTTGAATGTTAGGTACACCTCCTATTTCAAAGTCAACCGCTTGGCCCTTAGCATGCTGCGACGTTTTTTTGCTGCCGATCGCTTCGCAAAGTGCTTCCGATCTGTAGCCAGAGGTAATAGTAATGGGTTTATCAAAGTGCGCACGAACCGGTTCCAATATTTCATAACATACGTTCTCCAAGTTTTTAATATCACCAGCTCCTGGTGAGTTATCGATACCCTTACGGGTAGCAGTCATTGATTTAGTAAACTCTTCTAGTTTAAAATGTTTAGATAGTTGCATGATTTTTATGTCCTCGCCGCAATAATTTTTTCACTCGGGGATAGTAGTGCTTCTTCTGTCCTTGTCAAGTTAGTTTGTGGGTTTTTTTGCGCCATTAATTGGGCCTGATTTGCAACAGGCATAGAAGTTGGTGGTAATGGTGGTGTTTGTTTAGCTATATCTGTTGTTTGTTCCTCTATTATTGCTTCACTTTTCTTTTCTTTTTTAGGAGCATAAATTTCTTTTTCTTTAAGTAATTTAAACTCTTTATTTAATCTTTGTTTTCTTAATTTTTTTTCTAGTCTTTGAATTCTTTTTTTAACACGTTTAGTTAAAGGATTACCTGCTCCATATCTTTTATCAATTTTTTCATAAGCGTCTTCCATTCCTTCACTAATACTTAGGGGTTTAAATTTATTTTTTCTAATCATTTCATATATGTCACCTCTATTTCTAGACTCAAAAATTTCTTTAATGTCTTTTCTAGAAACTTGTAATGTTCTAGCAGCGTCATATATTCTTCTTAATTTTTCAAAAGTTTCTAATCTCTGTTCGTTAGCAAATATATATTGTCTAATGATTTGGTTCTCATCGGTTACAGGATCTCCTGTTAAAGTATCTGCATATATTAATTGTCTTTCATCAGATTCTATTTGTAAAAATTTTCCAAGGTTAATCTCTAACGATCTATGTAAATCTAAGGGTGCTTTTCTTAGACCAACTAACCCTAGTAACTCATCTGTAACTTGATATTGATTCCCTTTAATTGTTTTACCTGTGATGGCTTTATATAATCTTTCCATCTGAATGTTTGATCCAGGTGAATATACTCTTGCTAAGTGTTTAATAGTTTTAAAAAATTTATCTCCTTCAGAATCTCTTTCATTCCAAATTTCAGATCCTGTTTTAGTTCTACCACCTCTAAAATATATGTCTGCTATACCACCTAACCAAATAGATTCTGATACAAATGGTTCTACCAGTCTAGCTAGTCCTGCTCCCATACCTTTAACTAAGCCCGGTAAAACAGGGTCATCTTTATTCTGTTCCATCTTAGTTATGATAGCTTGAATAGGATTAGTTACAGTATCATAGAAAAACGCTCTACTAAAATCTATATATTTATATTCACCATCTTCATAAACCGGTATCACTGTAGACTCTTTTGAAAACCATGGTAAGAATTCTTTAATAGCATACAATTGATCTTTAGTAATGCCATATAATTTCATACCTCCCCACACTGACAGGGGTCCTATGGTTCCAACTGTTGTAGCAAAACCAATAGCTCTTTCCCATCCCATTTGTTTGAAGATAGGACTTTTCATTTCAGCTCTAGCACCATTCATAATATTAGTTGACGTTCTTATAATTTCTGCAGGCCATGATACGAAATTTCCAAGCGGTGATCGTCTACTAGCTTGTACTATTTCATTAACGTATGCATAGTTAGGCAACATCTCTCTTACTTTTTTAGTTGCCATCTTCATTATTTCTAGGTCAGCAGGAATTTCATTACCTTTAACTATACCTTTTTTTAATGCGGATTTATAAGCTTGATGAATTTTATGGTCTTCTATAAAAAAATTTGTTATCTTCCAGATGTCATCTTCAGCAATATACATATCTTGAGCGGCCTTAATAAATTTTCCACCCCAACTCTTAGGTTTTTCTATCATTCGTTTTAACCAACCTAATGATTGAGTATCTTCTACAAGACCTATCACATCTCTGTACACAGCATTTTGATTAACCATTCCTTCATCAAGTAAAAATCTATACAAAGCTTGACCACCTTGTTTTAATTCTTCTGCGCTTACTTTAGCACCAGCAGTGTAGTTAACTCCTGGTTTATTTCTCCAAAGGATTTGAGGTTGAACAGTGTTTAATGCTCTCCATAATGCTTTACCAAACAACAATGGATTTGTAATAGCATATCTAATATTACCTAAGGCAACTGTAGTCACCGCTCCTGATGAAAAGTTTCTAGCATGAGTAAAAGGACCACCAACTGTTTTACCCATTTGAATTAATCCTTTAGGTGCCATCACTGCCATTTGATACGCCCAGTGTTTAGATATACTTCCTAAAGTATTTTGTGCTCCACTTTTTAAAGCTTGTGCAATAGTTTCGGTAGTATACATTCCATCTAATGGAACCGTGTATGCTTCTTCAGCTAATTTGTTTGGAAGTTTTAATCCGTTAGCTGCATCAATAATTTTTTCTCCTGTGCCTTGCCACGCTCTAGCCGCAGCATTATAGGTTGGATATACAATTGCTCTTTCCCCTCTAGCAATTTGTTCAGCTGCAGCTCCTTTAATTACATTATAAAATCTATCTCTTGCTGCAATGTCTGCAAGGTCTGCGGTTACATTTGAAATAACATTCGTTGCATTCTTATAGCTACCAAATAATTTTTGAAAAGCAGCCAGGTCTGATTCTTTTTGTATCAATCCTCCTATATCATCAGCTATAAATTTTCCACCGCCTGTAATATTTTTAGCAATAGACTTAGTTATTAAAGCTTGATCAGCATTCATTCCAATTCCTGGATACTTAAAGAAAGGTTGACCAGTATGCGGATCTAGTTTTACGTTTTTAATTATTTGATCTACCGTAAGACGCGCTTCCTCTTTAGACATTTTAACTTTATTAGCTGTAGCATTTTTTCTAAATATGTCTGCTACTTCATCTTTAATTTGTCGTGAAACTGTGTAACCCTCTACCGGAGATAAACCATTGTCTTTAAATATTTTATATTCAGTAGATAAAGTATCACCTATTCTTTCTTTCATAAGTGTAACAAAATCTTTTAAGCCTACATTTAAATTACCACCTTTAAAAATAGTATTTAAATACTGTCCCCAAAATCCATGGACATCTTCTATCTCTTTAATAATATTATTAATTTCTTTACCAGGTATTTTTAATTTCTCTAAGCTTTCTCTAAAAGCTTTCATTGCTTTGTTATCAAAACCTTGCACCACAACTTTACCTTGTCTTGTGGCAAACTTTCCTGACTCAATTACTTTAACAATTGCTTTTGAAATTCCATCAGTTAATCCTGTTGCATTAGATGCAACTTGAGTATCCCTTGATAATCTTTTTACAATTTGATCTATGTTCTTTAAAAAATCTGTGGATAATAAGTTAGCTGAATCTGATTTACCTTTAAGCCTTTGCATAGCTTGAAACTGTTCTTCAGGATAAGGGCCCCTAGCTCTCATGGGTCTTGCTACATATTTCTCTACCAGTTTATCAAACTTAGTAGCGTTTGCTGCTCTTTTATATACACCACTCGTAATACTTTTACCTACTTTACCTAGTCCCCATATCGCAGGGATAATTGGAAAGCCCATTTCACCTGCAAACTTTAATTTATTATATAACATTCTTGTTGCATCTTCTTTAGATGTAGATTTTTCTTTTCTATCTAAAGCAGTTAGTTCTCCTTCATCAAAAAATAAATCTCCAAAGGTACCAATGTTTTCTGCATCATATACAACAGCTCCTGATAGTCCTCCTCCTACTGCAACTGAAACAAATTTTTGTTTACGGGATAAGTTATTATATTTTTTAACATCTTTAACTCCTCGAGTTAAGTTAGTGTTCTTAGAAGTTTTTACATACTTGCCTTTTTTAATACTATCTATGGCTTTGTTTACCATGCCAAAAGCTTCATCTGTTAGTTTAACTCCTTGTTTACCAACAGTTGCCCAACCTCCATACATTTGAACTAAGACTTCAGTTAGTCTACCTATGGCATTTTGTTTTGCTTTTTCAGAACTAAATTTCATTAGCTCACCAGCAAATGTTTGTTCAAACCATCTATCTAATCTTGCAACTCTACTTTGATCTACTGGTAAATCATTTTTGTCAGCATAATCTAAAATCATGGCTCCAAGATTAGCAAATCCATAGGGAATTTTAATACCACCAGATATTATTGCATAACCTAAAGACTCCATAGCTCCTATATCACTACTTAAAGGATCCTTAGTGCTCTCAGTTTTTATTTTACCTGTGGTACCAGAAGCTTCGTAAGAAGCTAATTGAGGTTTAATAGTTTCTTCGTCTCCGTACTCTTCTTCTAAATTTTTAACTTTCTTACCGCCCCTATCCATTTCTTCTAATTCAGATGGAGTTATAAAAATTGTTCCTTCAGCGTATTCTCTAGGGTCTTTGTAATCAGGGTCAGTTCTTTTTTTATAATCGTAGTATTCGTCGTCGCCTTCTTTAATTCTAAATTTAGTTTCTCTAATGATTTTAAAAGCGTCGTCTAACGCTTCTCTTATTTGACTTCTTTTACGAACCTTTGCTTCTCTTCGTTCTAGTTCAAGATCATAAGCTTCTTGATCAGAAATAACTTTTTCTACTTTCTTCTTTTCTTCTTCTTGCTGATCTTTAACAAGTTTTCTAGGGTCAAATCCAAATACCATAGGACCTCCTATTCTTCCATATCAACTACGATAAGTTCAGTCCCGCTGTCATTTACTTTATATAAAATTCCTGTTGTTACATCCAGGTAGTGAAAATTTGGTATATATCTATCATTATCTACGCCTTCTGGTAATATTTTATTTCCTGTTTTTTCACTTGTTTGAAGACCGTCAGGATTAAAATCAGTTATATCTATTACAGCTTCGTTTTGAATGTATCTTTTATTGTTTTTATCTGCCCACTCTTCAAATGATTTTACTTTTAAAGCCTGATCTTTATTAATGGCAAGTCCTTTACCATCTGGATTATATTTGTTTATAATATTATCTAATTCTGTTTGCAGTTGTTGTCCTTCTTGCTCTTTTTTTAATCTTGCTTGTTCCTTAGGATGCATTGGTTTTCTATATATCACTGCATTGAATGCTTCTTCCTCAGTCATTCCTTGATCCATATAGAATTTCATTTTTCTTTGAACTTCTAATTTATCATCATCGTTCATGGCTTTGTATACTTCTAAATTAAACTGTCTTTCAGCTAGCTTATGTTTATATTTATTCATGTCGTAAGCTGCTCTACCTTGTTTGTATCTTGAGTAAGGTTCTTTACCAGCTTCACCTACATCGCTCCAGAAATCTCCAGTCGATGGACCGCTCATTAAATTTAAACCAAACGAACCCCAATCAAAACCAGGAGCTTCAGGTGGATCTATTCTTTCATATGCATAAGGTGTAACAGGTGCTTTTTCTACAACACTTTCTGTTGCAACAATCTCTGGATTTATTTTTGTTCCGGGATCTTGTTCTAGATCTCCTCCATTAGCATACCCTCGTCTCAAACCAGAAGTTATACCTCCAGCTGAGCCGCCAATTCTAAACATAGGTCTATGAAAAATTCTACTCATTATGAGGTATTACCTCCAAATACGTCTTTATAGAATTGTCCTCCAACTGATGCAATTCCTAAAGCTTTTGTTAATGGATCTTTATCAGGCATTACTGTTGATGAATATCCACCAGGCATACCAGCCAACATAGAAGATAAACCGCTGCCAAGGTATCCTAATCTCTCATATGGTTCGTATGCTCTTAGTCTATTTGCTTCTCTTAAGGCATCAGCTTCTGCCTGCGCTTGAGCCTGTTGGATCGCGCCCGCTGATCCTAATCTTCCTACATCTTGACCTTGTAATTTATATTGTAATCCACCTAGTCCAGAAACGTCCTGTGCTAAATTTCTTTGTTGACCGAATGCTGTTTGAGCAGCTTGTTGTGCTTGACCAAAACCAGATTGTAACAGTTTAGCTTGTAACATTGCTCTGTCCATATCTGATTTAGTTTGATATTCAGATCTCATAACACCTTCTCTACCACCACCTAAGTTTCCAGACTTAGCTGCTTGTAATCCAATATTAGTCATGCCCGCTTGAGCTTGCCTGTCAAATTCAGATAAAGTTGTATCAATAACTTGTTGTTGATATGGTGACATGAATTGTTGGTAAGCTTGTGGTCCAGAATAACCTGCAGCTTGTGTAAGATAATCTTGAGTACCTCTCATGTCGGTTGGTGTTCCAGCGTATGCTCCTTGACCCGTTAAGTATGGTTGGTAAGCACCGATACCTTGATCCGCCATTGCATAAGCTCGTGTTTGATATGGATCTTGAGCTGCAATACCAGGTGCAAATTGAGATGTATCTAAAGGTGCAGCTGTAACAGCCCCTAATCTTTTAGCATAATCTTTTGAGACATCCGTTAGAAACGGTGCCGGTAACATTTGTGTTTGTTGTACAGCCATTATACTACCTCGCTTAATCTTTCCGAAACTTCAAACATATCTGAAGCTCCTTCTCTTCTTGCAAAAGGATCTGATCCTATTGCTTCATGATATTTCTCAGTGTCATAAGCTATCTCTGCAGCTTCATCATAGTCATAACCTAAAAACATTAAGTGTTCTATTCTTTTTATGTACCAATCAGGTCCAGCCATTTTCATGTCTTCTTGACCTTTTTGTTCTAATTCTTTCATCATGTTTTCCATGATCGACGCGCCTTTGTCGATGTCTCCATCACCTGCGCCTCTAACAGCATCAGCTGTCATTACAAATTCGTTCTTACTTAATCTTGCTGGTACATCATCTGCTTTTTCTTCTGCTCCCAGTTCTACAAAGCCACCAGTATTTCTATAATCTTTTTCCATACCACCAAGGTCCATGATCCCACCTTCTTTTTTACCAGGTCTCCAAACATCCGAAGCAGTCCATGTTCCCATTTCGCTATTAAAAATTTGTCTAACCGTAGTATCATCTGCATTATCTAACCAATCGTATCCTTTATTTTTTAATGCTTCTCTCATACCAGCTACACCACCTTCAGCCGCATAGAACTGACCAACATTTCCTTTACGTTGTAGATCAGCTTGTCTCATGATACCTGTGATACCACCAATCTCATCTTCCATTCCACCAGTCATGACATCCTCTATTGCAAAGTCTGCTTTAGCTCCTAAAGCGTATCCTCTTCTCGGCATGTCAGGCATAGGTCTCCTAGGCATAGGTCTTCCTTCACCACGTTTTTTTCTTATAAAATCTTTAATCTTTTCTATCCAGATAGCTTCGTCTATAAAAGGACCGGCCACACCTTTACCACCTTCAATAATTCCTTCTTTTATTTTTTCCATAATTTCTGAGCCACCTCTTCCTACTTTTTCTACTCCTTCAGCCATACCTTCAACCATTTCTCCGCCAGCATATCCAATTCTTCCGCCTTGTGCGTAGTCATATACATTTATGTCTTCAATTAAATCTGTTCCATATTTTGTATTAAGAGCAGCCAAATCTTCTGTAGTCTTAGCTCCTTTAACATCTCTAATCATTTTATCATAATCAAAATCAAAACTTCCAAGTTTACCCATGTCAGGTACAACTTGTTGTTGTTTCTGAGTTCCAATACCTAATAATGGTAAGGAACTTAAAGCACCAATACCTGCAGCCGCTATACCTTTGTTACCTGTTAAAAATTTTTTTGCCGCTGATAGAATACCTTTGTTAGATTTTCCTTCTCTTGCTAGTTTACCAGCCCAATCCATAGGTAATCTAGAAGACATAGCATTTTTTAAAACTCCACCCATAGTAGAAGCTCCACCTGGTATTAAAGCTGGAGCAAAATATAAAGCTGCTGCTTTACCTAGTGGACTTTTAAGTACTTTCTTTGCACCGCCTACAAGTTTTTTTCCAACTTTTTTAAAAGGCTTTGTAATCTTTTTAAATATGCTTCCGAAACCATACATTCTTCTTCCTGACTCAGTATCCATGATACCACCATAAGCTGCTGGTTCTCTCATCATCATCTCTTCACTCATCATTTCTTCTTGAGGAGCTTGAACACCCATCTTGCTAGCTTCGTACATCATTTGATACCATTCTTCAAAAGATAAGACAGGTTCACCTAATTCTTTTTGAGAGAATACATACTCCATGTATTCTTCTTTTAATTGCATCAGGGCTTGTTCTTGTCTAGGATCTTGTGGTCCTTCATCTCCTTCGTATTTAATAGAAGGGGCTCCTGTCTCTAATGTATCTGTAATTTGTTCTTCAAATAGTGCCATAATTTTGTCTTATTTCCTAGGGTTTATTATCTTACTTTGTTTTTCCAAACAAATCAAGACTTGGCATAAGCACATGAACATCTCTTTGAATGTCTTCTGCAGGGATATTCTGGGCTTTCCATTCCTCTTCGGTTTTATATTCCTCTCCGGTTTTTTTATTTTTAATAGTTGTTGTTACCTTTGTTGGTTTTATTACTTCCATTATCCTGTGATCTCCTTGTTAATATTTAGATAGCTAACAGCTATATCAAATGAGTCTGAACTACCTGCTTTAACAGTAAGAGTTTTTCCACCCTCTACTATTAATGGTTGGGTTAATAATTCTTTAGTTACGTTAGCTGTTAAAGCCGCGGATTTAATAGCTGTGATAGAGTTATTTGTAACAATAGGACTAGGTGTGCCAGCAGAAGTTACTAAAAGAGATTTAATAATATAGGTTTCAGTAGCTAAAGGATTACCAGAACCAAAGGGATTTAATTCTCCATTACTGGTATCATTATCTATTCCTACAAATTTATATTGATTAACAACAGCCATTATTCCATAAAGAAAGCTTTAGCTTCTATCTCCTGTTTTAATTCTTCTTGAAACGTAGTGTTTAATTTTTCTAACACAGCATCTAAATCTCTTACTAAAGATTGTGCTACGTCTTCTCTATATTCTGTACTAGCTCGGGTTAATGTTTGTACTATCTTTGCCATGTTAAAACCTTAAATTAGAATATTGCCATGGAACACCAATGCCTGCTGGATTAGTGAATTCATCATATGATCGTTTTTGAGTTATATTAAAATCTGGTCTAACTGGAAACTGTTGTTGGAGACTAGACATACCAGGATAGACTGTTCCTTGAGGAGAAAAACCTTGAGCAACATTAGTATTTGTAATTCCACCCCACATTGGATCAGCCATTGGTGAACGTGAGCTAATTCCACCCATCATTTCATTTTGCTGTCGGTCTAGCCATTCCTTTTCAGTCATACTTGGACCAAAGTATTCCATATCTTCAAACTGTGTTGCTCTATAATCAGGACTCATGCCCATGCCCATGCCCATGCCTGGTTGTACTGCAGTATTTAATTGACCCCTTAAATTTAAATCTCTTCCTGTTAAAACATTTCGTGCAGTGCTAGGTTGTATTCCTTGAGCCAATAAAGCATCAAGATTTTTTTGACTATATGTTTTTCCTGCATCTTTTCTCGCAAACAATCTATCTAATCTTTTTTGATTAATTCTATTTTGTCTTGCTTCTTCCCATTCATCTTGAGTTCTATATCCCGTTAAATTTTCTCTCCAGTCTCCTAGTTGGGTTCCAAATTTAGTTCCTAAACCTTTTAGTCCTTTATAGCCTCTATAAGCCATTCCTAATGCAGGATTTATCATACTTAAAAGTGCTCCAAAAATTAAACCCCCTATTCCACTTCTTTGTTTAGTAGGTCCTTTTCCATAATGTGAGCCTGGCATTACAGTCGATGAACCTTTTTTACCTGCGAGTAAATTTAATTGAGCAGGGCTCATTGCCGTTGTGTGTTTACTTCCATGTTTAGCTGCAGAAGCTCCTCCCCAGTCTGCATGACTAGAACTTTTATCCATTGCACCACTGATACTTGAACCAGCTCTATTTTGTCCGGGGTCACTTGATCCCCATCCATTTAAACTCATAATACCTGATGGTCCTCTGTTAACTCCACCTTTTAAGGAGCCATGTAAATCTTGTTTAACAAGTAAATCTTTTTCTGCTGGTGTAATATATGCTAATTCTGTTGTTGGATGATCGGGACTTGACTGCCAATACTTAGGTGCGCTAACCATTGGTTGTTCACCTAAATAATTTTTTACTCCACCTTGACTAGCAACACCACCACTTGCATAATCTCTTTCCCATCTCTTTGCGAGTTCAGGTAAGTTAGCATGCATATAGCGTCTTTGCTTCTCTGATTTAAATGGCATTATCTTCTTCCTCCTGCGTGTACATCTAATCTAAATGTACCTAGTTTCCAATTTTGTCCTAAAGTTGTATCACTACCGGTATTATTGGCGATAGTTACTGCAACCGATCTTGCTCTAGCTCTACAAGATTTATAGTTAGTACTGCTTGTAACAGTAAAAGGCCCTAATGTCGAGCTTACAGCTGACTGATTAGGGAAATTTCTAAGGTCTAATTGAACAACCGTGTTACCTGATTGAGATATAAAGTCAGGTAAAAACCTGCTAATTCTCATAATAAATTCTCCATCTCCTCTAAAAGTAATTCCTCTTTGTTGGTCTTGGGTTATATCAAAATCTCCAGAAGTAATATTAGATGGAACAGCATATGTTGTTCCTCCTTTAGTATAATTTACTCCTGTTTCATGTTCATAATAAATCGTAGTTCCATCAGTATTACCTATTACATCAAATGACGTATCATCATCTGCATCATAGGCAGTTGCATGAGGCAGACCAAATATTGCTGAATCTATCCACGTTGTTCTCTTGAAAAGAGTGCTAGCATTTGTAAACCATATAGGTCTTTCAGGTGTTGAATCTAAATAACTATAATAAACAGATCTATCTACTACATTAGATGTAGAGGTTGGATAGAACCAAGTAATCTCACCAAACAAGTTATTAAGACCACAATATATTAATTGGTTAGAAGTTTTATTAAGGTCATCATAAACATAGTCTTCTACTAAACAGTCCATAGATTCTAGTTTACCAGTGTACCTAAAGAAACCATTCTCAGACATCCAGTACGCAGCACCATCCACTTCAACAGATGCATTCATTCCTATTAATCCACAGTTTGTACCTACTTGATCATAGGCGAAAGTAAACGGAGTACCTACAAATCTCATGGTAAATAAAGCTGTATCAGTCCATACATAAATTGCAGACTTACCAAGTTTAGCTCCCATGATCCGTGATCCGTCGGCCAGTCTTTGTGTTCCAGCACTATTGGTTGCTGTTGGTGCCCAAGTATTTATATCTTCTTGAGAAGAGAATCTTATAAACATATCATCTTGTGTTGATGTAGTTCCAATTGTGGTTTCTGTTCCAAATAAAACTAAGTGACGGTCAGGTGTTGATACTAACATATCTCTTGATGCTGTGGGTGCTCCAGAAATAATAGTAGCCCTAGTTGCTGTAGCATTAGTTGCAGCAGAATCCCATTCAAATACTGCGCTGTTATGAATTAGAGCGATAACATTATCTCCTAAATTATCAATGGACCAAAGTCCTGGGTCTGTTACTTTATCAGTGTTCGCGGCAGCTGATCCCCATCCAGTCCAATCAGAAGTATTGGTAACCGTTGCCCCATTAGAATGAGCTGCTTTACTAGAACCTCTTGCTCCTCTTGTAATACCGGTTAAATCATTTCCTGACACACCTGTGTATGAAATTTCTTCATTGTCTACTTGAATATAATTAGTTCCCGATGTTGGAAAGCCTGTAGTATTTGTTAAAGTAATAGAAGTTCCTGATCCACCTGTACCGGCAGTGTCATTTAATAGAGCTCCATTCAAAGTTGTAGTTGTAGATCCTAATACTTTACCTCCAAATAAAGCTATACCCCATCCAAAAGCTCCCACCTGTTCAGCAGGACCTACGTGGTAGTATCTATAATAAGTGATACCTCCAGAAGTGGTAGCACCACTTCCTGTTTCATTATTTTCTACTGTAATTTTAAAATTATCTGCATCTACAATTTCAGTAACCATAAATTTTTTGTCACAAAAAGTTGCAGAACTATAATTAGAATTAGTTATTGCACTAAATGTTGTTGAGTCACCAAATAAACAAATGTCACCAGCTTGAAAGCCATGAGAAGAAGCTGTAATGGTTACAACTTTTTGACCGTTGGTTGTACTAAATGCATTTGAAATAGCTGTGCCTGATGGATTAACTAAAGGGTGAATGTCATAAAATACACCTCCAGTATATGCATATAAAATTCTGTTGGTTCCTATAATAGAAAATTTTTGTGAGTCTTTATTAACAATATGATGCATTTGTCGTGCTACACCTGTTAATTTACTTTCTCCTAATTGAGACCATCCTCCTATTTTTTCAGGAGTACCATATCTAAAGCGCACATTTTCCCCGCTTTGCCACTGTGCTTCTGCTCCTGTAGGGGTGACTTGTTTATTGAACCCAGGTAAAAAACCTATCTTTTGTAACATATAACTCCATAATATTATGTGCTCCTTATTGGTGGAACACCTAACATCGGCCTTTTGTCGAACCTGTTCTTTTCAGCAAAAGGACCATTTACATGGTTATAATGAAGAAATACTTGTCCGCAAGTATTACCTTCAAACGGTTCTCTCCAATGCTCTAATTCACATCCACTATATACCAGCATATCGCCGACTTCAAGTAAGACTTTAGTGCCTTTGGGAGCGTTAGGTTTATGTATATTTTTATATTCATCTATGACTGTATCAGCTCCTGTGCCATCTATGAATATAGGCCATGGATCACCTCCTAGATTGAGGGTGGTAGAGATTTCACAACTAGGTCGGTCTTTATGACGTTTTAAAATATCACCATTTTTATATAGTCTAGCGTAAGAATAAGTAGGGATTAAATTTAATCCTGTTTCTTTAGCCATAATGGGTAGCATTTTAACGAGTAAAGTTTCCATTACATTATCGGCATAACAAGAGTAGGTATTGGGGACTTGTTTATCTTTCCATGTTCCCAGTAAACCTGTATCGTACGTAATATTATTTTTGTACATCCAATCTACAGCGTCTCTTTTTAATAAGAAATAGTTAAAGATAAAATTAGCTAATTCATATGATAAAGCGTTTTTAATTATGTGATATTTATTGAAAACCATCTTGTATAAAATTAAAACTTACTGATATTCTTATATCATTTGATTCATTAGGTTCAACTGCATGCCATAACCATGCCGGAAATATTATGGCTCTATTCTCTTGAGGTTGTAAATGTACATCTCTCCATAAATATTTGGGAGGTTTTTCTTTTTTTCTAGTGGGCATACATGTTTGAATACCTGGACGTGGGTCTTGACATATTAAACGTCCACAGTTAGGTGGGGTTTTTACATAATAAACTCCACTAAATAAAGCATTAGGATGTACATGGGGTTTATTATATCCACCAGATGGATTTATATTGGCCCACATATTTCCTAACACAGGTCGTTTATCTAAAAATTCTTCATTAAATACTTGATGGACCATTTTAAATAATTCGTCTACTAAAGGTTTAT
>VTLG01002677.1_pt1 | contig 21057 bp, 31 predicted proteins | sample 4694571 | NCBI WGS metagenome assembly VTLG01 (sample SAMN12604809, study PRJNA352737) | marine metagenome | biome: ENVO:00000447; feature: ENVO:00000209|ENVO:00000569|ENVO:01000036; material: ENVO:00002151; isolation source: viral sequences binned using virsorter ... | reverse complement strand
AGTCATTTCCTTTGCGCCAGGAACTTTTATTTCATGTCGAACGTTCGGGAGTGATTTATCTATATCTGCCATTTATACTCCTAGTCATCATTAACATTAATCATTATAGAACGCAACCCTTGTCTTTTAGGTGGAATTGCATGGGGTTTACGTATTGCAGTTATACCACCACCCATATAACCTGCTCTGCCGCCAGATGCCAAACCAAAATATTCTGGGAAAACTTTTTGATATTGTTCATAAGAAAGAGCCGGTCCATATAAAGGATGTGCGTGTTCCTTATGTAATAAATCATATCTTCCCATTTCTTTAGCATACTTTTCCTTTTCCTCTTGTGAAACCAAACCCATATTCCATAAATCAAGAATTTTTTGATAACCTTGTTTTATTCCTGCTGGTAATCTTTCACTAGCTTTCTTAGGACTTGAGGCACGGTATCTGTCCCAAGGGTCAGTTATTGCTGTAGAAATTGTTCCTCTTTCCCCCATCCCCAATGGAAGTTGACCTTCTTCTGGAAATGGGATTCCTAATTTACGTGCTCCTTTTGCAAAGATGTCAGCGAAACCAGGAATAGTACCTTTTCTATTAGCATACAAAGTATTTAAATCTCCTTCTTTAGCTCTATTAATTTGTTCCATGGCATATCGTTTTTGAACATCCCATAAATTTTCTCCAATTTGTCCATATAGATTACCAAACTCTTCTTCACTTAATTCTTTTTTAAATGGCTTTCCATCTTCAAATCTTAGTCCAGTATTTCTTGTATAAATATCTTTAATTAATGTATCTCCTGCAATATTAGCTTCATCAATATTACTTTGTAATCTGTTTCTACTATTTTCAATTTGTTGACTTGTAACTTGGCCAAAGTCTTTAGTTTCATTTAAAGCTTTTAACTTTTGCGTATTCTCATTCCACTTTCTATCTACTTCTTCAAGATCTAAATATGCAGACATGTCAGCTATTTGATCTTTATCGTACATCCCAGCATGTCCTTCCATTTTATATGCTCCAGATGGTGTTCCTTCATAACCGAACAAAGCTTTCTTTTTAGCGTCTATAACTCCTTTGGGAAGAAACCATAATAAACCTTCGTCCAGAGCTTCTAATGGAGTTTTTCCTTCTGCCTCTGCTGCACCAGAAAACATGGTACTAAAAACTAAATCTCCACCAATCCATCCAAAAGGATGAGCAGCATCTTTTGCAACTGTATTTAAAAATTTTTTCATTACAGCGGGATTAGCACGATTAACTGCTTTCGCTGCATCTGGATAATTACCTATTCTATTAATAAATTCTTCTGGAAAGTTTTTAGCAAATTCTGCTCCACACATTCCCTTAAAACCAATTCGACCACCACCTGCTGCTTTAACCAATTGTCCTCTACAAATCTTATGACCTTTTGACAGTAAAAATTTATTAAGAGTTTGAGCTGTTGTTAAAGTTTTTAATGCAAGTCTTCCTTCTGGTTTTTTCCAGTCTATTCCCGCAACTTTAAGAGCTTCACTTTGAAACTTTCCACTTTTCTCTATAAAACCAGGGCCTAATCGTTTAATAACTTTTTGTGCACCTAATCTATATGGTGATAATTTAACTTTATCTATATTTTTTAAATAATTTTTAGCTTCTTTCTCTGCACCTTCAATAAAAAGCTTTGTATAGTTTTCCCCATGTTTACCTGATAAATCTCCCCAAATTTCCTTTACAACCTGTTTTCTAAGATCTTTATTTTTAATATTGTTATAAGCTTTAAAAAGAGCATCATTTACACTTTGAGATTGAATTTTTAAACCAGAGTAAGGTTTTGCCTTTACTCCCCCTTTAGCATCATCATGACCAATAACTAATTTATCTCCCATGATATTTAATAAATTTTTTAAAGGTATTTTAGGCCCTTTTATATTGTTTGGATTAGTTACACCCTTTGAAAATAGTTTATTTAATTCATAAACTTCATCAAACAAACCTGATTTTGGTCCTTCAGTTCGTAAATTTCCTTTATGAAAAACTTTGTTTCCATATTTAAATGAAACTTTATTCCAATCTAAAATTTTATTTCCCCTATCTGTAGTTGGAAGTTTAGCCCAATCTGCTTCCGTCATTAGTTTACCGTTTTTATAAAATTTAATTTGAGAATCGTCCCAAGTACCATCTCTAAAATGCCTTTGCACGTGTCTTGCTGAAAATTGAACTATGTGATTTTCAGGAGTTTGGTATTTAACTTTTTGTCCCATTAAATTTTTAATTTCTAACGAACCTCTTTTTTCATCAGCAAATTTAACAGCTTCACTAAAACTTAAACCTTTTATTTCTCCTCTACCACCTCTATGAGTCATATATTTATAAAGATCTTCATTTTGCTTATACCAATCCGTTTCGTATATTCCTTTTCTTACAGTTTTTATTTCTGTTAGCCCTGTTCTCTCCATTATCATGTCCGATATAATATTTCCTTTTAGTCCAACTCTTTTATATTTTTTTGAAGGACCTAGTATTTCATCATTTTCAATAATATCATTAAACACCATTTTAGCTTTGTCTTGTTTTCCATGTAGGGTATCTAAATATTTTTTATCCAACCAGGGGTCTATTGTTTCACTTCTAACTCTTCCACCTGGAAGAATTTTTTTCATAATATCTTTTTTTTCAACACCCCATTTTTCAGATAAATTAGCTTCATCAACTAATTTTCTAAGAAGCTCATTTTTTTTATTTCTATAAAGATTCACAGTGCCTCTGACAAAATTATCACCAAATTCTTTATAAGTTTCACTATAAATATAGTTTCCTTTCTTCATTCCATACTTATCATTTAACCAAGTTTTATAAACTTTAGTTTTAGACATATCCCCTGATTTAAATTCGTCCTCTATATATTTTGTATATTTTTCTAAATTAATATCTTTAAAAATTTTTTTTCTATCATATCTATCATATTTTTGAGGCGCTTCTTTATACCCCGGTCTTGATCCATCAACAGATGGTGTTACTAGTTGGCCATCGTTATATCCAGCTCTGCCACCATCAGCATGTGGTTTTAAAAATGGATTAGGCTCCCAAGTTTCTAAAGTCTCTCCTGGTCTTAAAAATTCTGATTGCTCCAGATCTGGTGTGTTCATGTTTGTAAGTTCAGCAACCATGGTTCGTGGTTCTTGATTCATTTTCTTAAATGCATCGAACGCGCCTTTAGAATCAGCGGGTCTAGTCTTAATATAATTTTCCCAAAATTTATCCATTATTCGCCCAACATTCCTGCAAGTCCGCCTGATGCGTGTTTAGTTGGTGTTTTTTTAAATATATTTATAATTTCTTCAGTGCCCATGCCTTTTTCTTGCATCTTTAATGCTTCTTTCATAGTAGCTTTAACTTCAGCAATTCTTTGCTGATTCGTATCTGTTAAAATTTTATTTACTAAATCATCTGTAATTCCCGGAAACTCTTGTCTTAATTCTTCTTCTGGAGTCATTTTTAATTGTTTTTGTAATAATCTGTCTGCATATTGTTGTTCTGGATTAATTCCAAAGTATTGGTGTACACTTTCAGGGAGTTCTCCTGTCTTTTGGTAATTTGTAGCTTCTTTAGTAAGATCGTCATGTAATTTAATTTTTTCATTTGTGGATAAGTTTTTATAAATTCCTTCTCCTCTTCTAATATCAGTTGATGTTTTAAGAAATAATTCTTCAATAAATTTTTTATACTCTTTTGATTGCCTGTATTTTTTTGCTAGTTTAAAAGCCCATCCGCCACCGACAAACGGAACACGGCCACCTGCTGCTTTATTTTGTATCTTGTCAGTAATTTTTTCAATTTTAGTATAGCCATCACCTTCTTCAATAGTTTCATCAATTTTTTTAAATTTTTTCATACTCTTTTTAAAATTTTCTTTAGATAAATCTACTTTAACACCTTTTCCTAATTCTTCTGAAATTTCTTTTAAGGCATCGTTGCTAAGACCATCTTCTACATTATAAACTCCACCTGCGTTAGGTCCATCGTTCATCATCTGAGTAGTGTCTTCAATGTATTCTGATTCTGTTTTAATAGGTTTCTTATTTTTACCAACAATTTTTTCTCCTGGTTTATAACTCATGTAAACTTCTTCAGTTAAATTGTGACTAGTTGTATCATCCACAAATGAATCAACATGTTTTTGAATTGTTTTTTCACCTGTTGTCAAATCCTCTGTTAATTCAAAATCTTTGTACTTTGTAACTTTTTGTCTTTCCTGTGTTGCATATTTTGGAGTTACATCATTACCTAAATTTTTTATTTTATTTACTAAGTTAAAAAAATATGGAGGAGGCGTTGTTCCTGATCCCGCAGATTTTACAACTTCTGCAGCTTTAGAAGTCTTAGCAAGAGGTTTTGCCCATTTAAAAAATTTACCAAAAAAAGGAATTGATGCAAGACCTGCTGCTGTTTTTAAAAAACTTCTTCTAGACATTTTTGGTCCTTTGCCTTCTGAAAAACCAATACGGCCACCACCTGCATACTGTGGAATTTCTCCTGCTCGTATTAATTTAATAAGATGAGTTATTTCTTCTGGAGATAGATAATCAAGATCATCAGGGGTTATATCAAGTATAGCAGGACCTGCGCCTTTACCACCTGCTAACGGAATCCTATGATCTTCGTCCTGGTATGTTGGTTCACCTAACAAAGGTGCAATACCGCCGCCTGCAAATTGCTTTTTCCAACCAATTCCTGCTTTGTCTTTACCTATTTCAGCAAAAAATCTAGATTTTTTTTCTGGATTATCTCTACCAAATCTAAGCATTATCTCATCCTCGATATTTTCAACATCATGTTCTCCTTGCAAAACATCCCAAAGATATTTTAAATCTTTTTCAGTCCATGTTCCTTTTTTAGGAGTATCTCTCATGACATCGCTTAAAATTGGACCAAAACCTATTCCATAAACATTCTGTGGAGGCATATAAGCACCCTCAACTAATTTTCCATTATCATACCCCGTTCTCTCACCGAGCATGCCTGCGATACCACCATACTGAAATTTTTCTGGTTTTGGATATTTAGTTAAAACCTCGTCTGTGTAGTTTTTCCAGAAATTTGTATTTAATCCTTCACCAGTAATGCTTTGAAGTTTTTCACTTGCTTCATCTAAATAATTTTTAGGATTATTCACCCAACTTGTTCCTTTTCTCCTTCCCCATATATCCATCTTTCCAAAAGTGTCGTATACTGTATGAAAATCTCCAAACTCTCTTTGAGCTTCGTATAATTCATCTTCATATTTTTCAAAAGTTGCATCATCGAGACCACCATCTTTTTTAGTATCATCCCATTTATATTTTTTCTTAAAATGCTTTTCTAATTTTTTGTCAAAAATATCAGATAGCTTCATGTTGACACTTTTTACATTGCCATAAAATTTTCTAAAATCTTTAGGTGAATAGTTTTGAATATCTTCTACATACTCTTGAATAAGTTCAAACTCGTCTTTATCTTTAGCTCCCAGTTTTTTACCAAACTGCATCCCACTAGCTTTTTCTTTAGCAAAACCAATATCAAACTCGTCCATATATTCACGAACCCATTTAATTTCTTGATTGGTAAAATCTCTACCTCTCATTTTTCGAATGAACTCGACTAACTCATCACGGTCCATTTGATTTCTCATTTTTGGAGAAATGCCTTTGATTTCATCGACCAAAGTCATTAAACCTTCCATGGCTCCTTTAAGAGAAGTAGCTTCAGTCTTTTCTTTAGCACCTTTTCGTTTAGCAAGTGTTTCTAATTTTTTTCCTTCGACTGGAGTGCCTTCTGTACTCACTACATTAGATGCTATATTCTTTTTCTTTCCACCAACTTTAAAATAGTCATTTAAATTATTAACAAAATTTACTTGCTCCATTTCGTTCATTTGCGAAAGGTATTTGGCGTCATTTTCAAAGATTTTTAATGCATCACCAAAAGTTGCTTTGTCTTTGTTCAAAGCATTTATTAATTTTGGTTTAGTAGCTGTCTTTTGGGTCTTAGTAAATAACGGTTTAATTTTACTAGGATCAATTTTTCCAGCCATCTTGCTGTAATCAATTCCAGCTTCTTTTAATAAAGTAATAATTTTTGCTGTTATATTTACTGCCATTAATAATAAACTCTTTTCCTAGGCTCTGATTTTTGTTCTACGTAATCTTCAGGGTGTTTAACTAAACCACCTTGTCTGAATCGCATTACCGCCATAGTCATAGAGTCGACTAAGTCGTCATGATCTCCGTGTGGGAATGCTGCGCATTCTTCCATAACTTCCTCCGCAAAATTCTGGGCTGGCGCCCATATCATTCCAGATTCAAAAAGCGGAGCACACGCATTTACTCTAACATGTTTATCATTTCCTTTACTTGGAGTAAAGTTAATTACTGGTATGTCCATTTGACGAAGTTCATAGGTCAAAGGCAGTCCAGATGCCTTCGCTTCAACGACCACTGACTCTGGTTTCCAATATTTATACTGTTCAAGTGCTTTTCGTCTTAATTCTGGAAATTCAAATCGACCTTTTACTGCATCTAGTAAAATTAAATTCGCTCCAGAGTCCTGATCGGGAAAAAACACTCCCCAAGTGGTAATTGCACTAAAGTCAGCTGTTTCTTTTTTCATAAATGCGGTATCATAAGACTGAATAACGTGTTGAAGAGGTGGAATATAGTCTTTATCCCATTTTCGCCACCATTCACGTTTTATAAGTGCTCCTTCTTCAGAAGTTGGACGTTGCATCCATTGCGCATTCCATTTTCCAACTGGTAATGTCGCTTTTACCTTCTCTAATTCTTCTAAATTCCAATATTCGGGCCACACGGGTTCTATTTCAGCTCCGTGGTCCAAGATTGCTGGAAATTCGACCACGTGCCACTGATCTGCTTTCGCTTCTTTTTGTTTTGAAACCAACATTCCAGTTAAATCCTTCTTTGACCAACGTGTCATAACGCAAACTATCTTTCCACCAGGTTGCAAACGTTGTCGTGGACCTGATGTATACCACTCGTATGCATTTTCCATGGCTGTGGGAGATAAGGCATCTTGCTCAGAGTGCGGGTCGTCAATTATTAGTAAGTCAGCACCACGACCTGTGATCGCTCCACCAACACCAGCTGCAAAGTATTCACCACCCTGAGCAGTTTCCCACCTTCCTGCAGCTTGCGAATCTTCTCTTAGAGATGTTATAAAAATTTTTCGGTATTCTGGAGAGTCAATTAGTGTTTTTGCCTTACGACCGAAACGAATTGCTAGCTCTCCAGTGTGAGTTGCTTGAATGATCTTTAATTTTGGATTACGGCCCACCATCCATGCGGGTAGTAGGTAAGATGCAAACTCAGACTTGGTGTGTCTGGGTGGCATATTCACGATTAAACGGTTAATTTTGCCTTCTGCAAGGTCATTGAACTTTTTTGCTATGTGTCTATGGTGCGCGCCTTCAATGAACTCGGGCCAAACGCACTTAACAAAGCTTAAAAAGTCATCTTTTGCCCTGTTTTGTATCTTTTTTTCAGCGTGTAAAACTTGAAGTTGTCTAAATTGCTTTCTGATGTCGGCTGGAAGCCTACTAATATCAACGTTATTTAAATTCATAAAAATTTTTTAAAATTTTTTTGCATCTTTTACGATGTTAAAAACGAATTTACCACCATTAACTCTCTAAATCAAGCAATACAACCTGAAGTAGTGGGACCCCTTTTTTAAAAAAGGGGGGATGCCCCGGCCGGCCGGATTCTCGTTGAAGTTGTGTTTAGTATCTCTATTTGATTTGGGGAAAGTGGAGCCGGCGATCATGTCGCCGGATCCGTTGGTTGATGACTCAGTCTAACAGAACCATATATTCTTTGGCAAAGTATTTACGAAACCAATCTAATCCTTTACGAACTGTGTTCCATTCAGGAGACGTACCATATCCATGCTTACTATCATACTGCTCAGCAATATGATTACTGCCGATTGTTACATCATAGACAGCAACAGCAAATCTAGGCATTGAGATTGATTCACCACTAAATGGATTTGTAACTGTTTCCATTTCTAATGGCTCATTGCTATAATCCGCTCCGGCAAACGGTAGCTTGATTGTTTTATTATTGTATTTAATTGTTTTCATAATAGTTATCCTACATTATCCATTGTCATTGTCAACTAATTTAATTGTCGTTCTTGTTGCTTGATATGGTGTTCTTACATAGTCATTGCCATTATGTATATATCTATGACTTTCGTACTTTTCTTTCTCAATCTTGATCGGTGTTTCCTGAGCCTCGCGCCTTGGTGCAATGGCTGAGATAGCCTGAGCATGTTTATTTAAATAATCATGTAAACATCTAGTATTACAAAAGTAATTCCAAATACTATTTTGCGAATAATATCTGTTTGGTTTAATTTTAATAGTTCTTAAAACTTTATTATCGCCACTTCCTCTTATTCTTGATTGTGTGTGTTGAGTATGACACTCCGGCCCATGACACCAATTATAATCACTCATATTTTTTCCTCCAATAAATTGCACCGGCGATTACCGGTGCAATAATTATTACTAATAATGTTGTATCAATACAAATCATGAAATTGTCCAATTAGTTATTTTATCAGTTGCATTTCTGTATTGATCTTTTCCTGCTAACTCAGTTGCGTCTAAGTCTAAAAAAGTCAAAACATTGTGGCCGGCTTGTGCAACAAACTCTCTACACTTGTCATTCCACTTTGCTTTTCTTGTTGTGCTTTCACCATTTAATTTTGTGAAAGTAATTGTAAATGTTTGATCTGTTTTCATATATTTCTTCTTTCTGTTATTCAGGGATAATCCCATAAATTATCCCTAAAGTAAATAGTCTATATGCCCAAAATGGGTTTTTAACTATTTTGTTGTTGTTGTTTTTCGTACAACAATCTCGCCTTTATTTTATCCTCTCTACTTGTGTTTTTGTTTTTCATACCTTTAATCCTATCAGCTAGGTTTTTAGGATTATATATAACAAGGCCGGTGCTATTAGTTCTGATTATTTCTGCCTCTTGAACATTTAATCCAAGTTCAGTACATAACTCAATGGCTTCATCTAGGTATTTATAACCTTTTAGACCAATTTTAATTTCTTTCATTTGATCTAAAATAGATTTTATCCAATTTCTATGTGCCATAACAAATTGACCTTTGGCTTGTTTCCATTGTTTCAACATCATAAATTGTTGTTCATTACAAGCAATAGAACGATCTCTACAATATTCTCTACCAATTAAATCTAATTGATATTTTTCATTCCATTGTTTTCCATAACTTGCATTGTCATTACCAAGATACTTGTCATTATTATCACAATATTTTGTTTTATGTGGGTTGTTGTCTTTGCCCTCTTGTTCAATCAAAATATCAGGGTTGCAATTATCTTGTGCTTTAAGTTCATCACGATATAAAGCATATCCATAAGAATTATCACTTGAATATGAATTGCTATCACTACCCTCAAAAGCACCATTTAATCTAAAATCAAAATGTTCTTCAATGGTATCTTGTTTCATAATAGGATTGTTGTCGTAATCTCTATCCTCAACATTACCCATATAATGAAAATGAAAACAACTATCCTTTGCGATAGTTTCAACATTTTCAAATTTATTTTGAAGATAGTATGCCTTTTCAACATCACTCGGAGTATAATGTTTTCTGACAATAGTTTCTGCAATATTCCACGCATTGTCATTTAACTCAATTTGATCTGCTTTGAGTTCATCATACTTTTGTTTTTCTATTGTTGGCTCTTGTTCCAAGTGTACTTGCATACGATTGCCGATTTTATTTCTATACTCTTGGTTCAGTCTTATTCTACTCATTGTTTTCCTCTCTTTCTATTTGTTCTTTTAGCACTTTTTCTTGTTCAAGTAAATAGATTTGCATATCTTTAATTGCAAATAATTTACCATATAAAGTTCCGGTTCTTGATACTTTATTAATTGAATTAGCAATATCAAATACCTCACCGGCCGGATTTATTTTTTTATTTGTTAAAGTACTCATTGTCCTCCTTTATATTTTTTAGAATATTAGCTTTCATTTCTTCTTTGCTCATATTCGTTCTTTCTAGTTTTATCTTACCATTTTCATCTGCCATTTCTTCTAACTCATCAATTGGTAAGTTCCACCAATAAGTCAGGTTTTTATTTTTATTTTTCATAATTTGTTTTTTATCACTTGACAATAGGATAGTCAAGCATTATATTTGATTTAATAAATTATTTGGATTTACCTCTTTCTAATTTATTGGGACAACTTCTGGTTGTAGTACATCACACCGACAATAGTCCGTCTTTGTGCTATGAGCCAGAACTGATCCCTGATCCAATTGTCTAGGGGAGCATGATACCCGAATATCGCCTAGCATTGCTAGTTGGCAATTGGATCTGGGATCAGATACTATTACTGCTGTAGTCTATAGATCTACTAGTGGGAAGAGTACTGATCCCTGATCCATTAGGTTATTACCGATAATGCGTGCCGGCGCCCTAATGGATCAAAAATATATTAAACTCCATAATTGGAGAGAAGGAAGTTAAATGACTTTCTGGTACTAATACGGTTTTAGGCGGGGGTCTGGTTCGTCCATTGATGTTGACGGTACCGCCCCGCCTGATCCCTGATCACAGGTTGGTTGACTGAAATCGCGTCCCCTGTGATCTGGGATCAGGTTAAAATCGGCCGGGCCCATTTTGGGTAAAAAATGACCCATTTTGGGTCGCCCATTTTGAACACTATGTCTATTGTGGGATAATAAAGGATGTGATATAACATATTTGTCAGGTGCAAATGCATAACTCGAGTACAGCTAGAAGGAAAGGGCCTGACACTTTATCTGGGCCGGCACAACCTGTGGTTGTGTTTATAAAAAGCTCAAAATGGACACATAGTCTATTGTAGGATAATAAAGGATATGATATAAGGTGGTATTATGAAAAAATATGAAATAAGTTACACTTCCGATGTTTGGGAAACTGTAATCATAGAAGCTAACTCTAAGGAAGAAGCTGAAAAGCTTTTTAATCAGGGTGAGCATTATGAGCAGGGTCACGATCCAGAAGAGCGAGGGAAGGAAAACTTAAAAATAGATTCAGTAGAGGAGGTTGATCCTGATACTGAGCGTCCTATAAAAAAGGAAGTTAAATGACTTTCTGGTACTAATACGGTTTTAGGCGACACCGTAAAGTCGCCTGATCCCTGATCCGATGGTTTGTGACGTGTAATCAGATATATCGTCCGTCGGATCTGGGATCAGGAAAGGAAAAAATATGAAAAAAGTAGGAATAGTTGATTGCGTAAAACAAATCATTGCGATCAATAAAGAGCTGCAAGAGCATGACCAGAGACAGGACTATCACGTCACCTGGATGGCCGAGCTCCGGGACCGGATTGAAAAATTAGAAAAGCTACAAGCTTCAAGCCGCAAGCTTCAAGCTTGACAGGACCTGAAGGATGTTATAGGATATATTCGGGTCCAACTAACGATGTACCTAGGACAAGATGCGGGGTACCTGGTTGGTTAACCGAGACATTGCAAGATCGAGTCGCGCTTGTTGTTGGACCTATAAAACAAAAAGAAAGGAAACATGCAAACAAATAAACAAAAACAATACCAAGAAGCATTAGATAATACATTCAATCCTGCTGGATACAGAGTGAGTAATATGACGCCTACTAATATTGAGAGACGTATTATTACAGCTGTTAACATTGCAATAGGAGATGATGGACACAGAGCCAAGGAGATCTTGGAGAACTGGCAACAGCTCATGGAGATGGATGATAAGACATATTTAAAACAAGTTAAATTTTATGGCTAAAAGAATTAAGCATAACGACTTAACACACTATTTCTTGCGGGAGCATTCAACGCTCCCGCGGGCTTACCTGCGCAAGTGTGAGAAGTTTTTCCAAACTATTCAGGACAGATTAATTACAAAAAAAGATGCCGCATTTTTATTCAAGCACCAAGCTACAAGCACCAAGCTTCAAGCCCCGGCCGGACAACCTGAGGTTGAAAAAAAATAAAAAAAGATTTGACAGCTGTTCAGGGATAGTGTAGGATGGATTTAGAAAGGAAAACACATGACCATAGAAGGAAAAACAGCCAAACAATATAATAAAAAAAGAATATCCAGCTGGGCTATTCAGGTCCAGTGGGACAATGGAGACGTTGAAAACATTACTGAGATCCCAAGCGGGGTAGCTCATGAAGTTGATGAGTTTTTAACAGAACTTGAGAATGAGTAGACAGCCCGGACAACCAACTATTAAAATATTCCTGCGCCATCTTGAGTGGCTGAGAGCACAAGGCTCAAGCTACAAGCGCCAAGCAGCAAGCTGCAAGCGTCAAGCTCTAGAGTTGACGCGCCTTAATTATGCCAAAATTACAAAATATAAATAAATTAGAAAGTATGAAAACAAGTGAAGCAAAAAAAATAACTCACAGCCTAAGCAAGCCTTCAAAAATGCCTGGATGGTCGTATGGCCTCCCAGCTCCAGAGTGTAAGACTGGCAGCAAGCTTAGAAAAATTAAAGGCAGCACCTGTTACAATTGCTATGCAATGAAGGGCTGCTACGTGTTTCCAGATGTAAAAGCCGCTCAGTATAAAAGATTAGCATCCACGAAGCTCGACGCCTGGACCGTGGCCATGGCTGCACAATTAAACTCAAAAAAATCCAAATGGTTCCGATGGCATGATTCTGGAGATGTCCAGGACCTTGATCATTTAAATAAAATTTATGAAGTCTGCAGGTTAACACCTGAGACCCGTCACTGGTTACCAACACGTGAAGCGTGGATCCTGGACCATGTAACACGAGCCCCGGACAATTTAATAATTCGTTTTAGCATGCCAATGGTGGACCAGGCGCCCGCTGGAAGCTGGCCCAATACTTCAACCGTGGTTACATCTGGCGCCACGTGTCCAGCCCCAAACCAGGGTGGCAAGTGCAAAGAATGCAGGGCCTGCTGGACTAAATCAATTAAGAATGTTAGTTACGGGAAACACTAATGCACGTATTCAAACACCCCAAATACTATGCGGAGATGAGAGCTGAAAGAAGGAAGCACCAAGCTGCAAGCGCCAAGCCTCAAGCTCCAAGCGACAAGCCCCAAGAACCCCGGCCGGCAAGTGCCAAGCCCCAAGCATCAAGACCCAAGCGAATATAAATAATCTCTAATAGCATCAAGACCCAAGCAGAACGGCTCAAGATCCCGGCCGAAATTTTCAAGCGCCAAGATCCCTGAGCCTGGGTACAATTGAAAACGAATCCCGGTGCTTGGACCGAGGGTCTGGACCAAGATAAAACTATTCTTAGGATGTGTTACGTGAAACGAAATTTGGTGTGGTGAGAATTTAATTTTTTTACCCTTGGTTACTTTTAGTTCAACAGTAAAAAAGTGGCCATTAGCATTATAACCCAGTAGATCAGGCATGCCAACAACACTAAGGTTTTCAACCCTATTCCATATAATTTTTGGTGTAAAAGTCTTAAGTTTTTTATATAATTTCTGCTCAGCACCCACTAATTTTTTTGGGTAACTTTGTCTTTCTCTTTGCCATTAGATTTAGGCTTTAAAGACACTAACATGGCAATTAAAGTATAAACTTCAGAGTAAGGTCTTCTAGACAAATACTCTAATAATTGTTTTCTTTGTTCGTTTGTTATTTCCATTTTTCCTCCTTAATAATTTTTAAGTAATTTATCATCCAATCTTAGTTTCTGTTCCTTATGGGATTTCAAGACTAATCTTAATCCAGGCTGACCTATAATCGTATGCTCTTGCACTTCCATTCTTTTAACCTCTTCAAGATAACCATTCTTCTCAATATATATCGTTGCATGACTAATGGCATTGCCTTTAAGCTTATCAGTAAAACTACTCAAGTACTGTTGAAAATCTTTAACTAACATTACGTTCCTGAATTACGTGTGTTGGTAATACGAACATTAAAATAGTCATCTATCTGTTTAGCTAAAGCCTTGTTGTCTTTTTTTAATTCTTCATTCTCTTGAATTTGTCTACCCATCAAATTTTGATGAGATTTATTAATAGCCATTAATTCATTGATGCGCTGTCTTAATTCCTTAATAAGTTCATCTTTATTTTCAATTTGTTTATTCAAATCCAATTCTCCTCGATCATCTTTCATATTGACAATATAGGATAGTTACCTTAAATTGTCAATATGGGATTACCAAAAAGATTGACAGAAATGCAAAAAAGATTTGCAGAATATCTGGTATTTAATGAAGGCAGAACAACTGGCGCAGATGCAGCAATAGCTGCTGGATATAGTGAGAAAAGAGCTAGAGTAGAAGCATCTGAATTACAAAACCCTAGATTGTCTCCATTGGTAGTACAATATATCGGAGCATTGCGAGAAGAGAAACTTAAAAAGTATGAAGTCACTTACGACAAACATGTTGCAGAACTTGGTAAGATTAGAGAGGCCGCTTTAAATAAGGGTGCCTTTTCAGCTGCGACAAACGCAGAAAAAAACCGTGGCATGGCTGCAGGATTATACATAGACCGCAAAATAATAAAAACAGGTAAATTAGAGGAAATGTCAGAAGAGCAACTAGAAGCAAAAATGAAAAAAATATTAGAAGATTACGCACCGATTTTAAATGCGAAGCAGGTTGAAGGTGAGGCATTAGAAGTTACTGAATCTTCACAATCTTCTTCACACAAGCAAGAGGAATCATCGTCCGATCCCCAAAAGTTAGAGTCCCATCCTCTTCCCGATCATAAGAAGCAAACAACTTAACAGCATACTTATCTTTATTAAATAGCCAACCCTCATTAACAGGGAAAGCTAATTTCATTTTGTTGAAACCTTTTTCATCAGCCCAACCTGAGTCCGATAAAATATCGATCCACTCAACTCTTACTTTTGAATAAGGAATAGCGTCGCTGTCTCTTTGGTTTAAGCTTAATCTTCTTTTTGTTTTCCGTGGCATAATAATATTTTGGGTTGTGCTTCTTATTGAACATATCCCAAAAATCCTTTTCTGTCATCATACTTATTACCAGATCCCAAACCATATAAGGGATAATACAGATAATTTTGAAAATAAAAAACGCTTTTCGCGCGCGCGATAGGCACTGCTAATGGACAAAATAATTCTGTCTATGAAAGTAATTCTGTCCAACATTCTGTCTGCACTTTAGCTATATATACCAACGATAATAGCTCATTTGGACAAAAAGACAGTTTTTTTTCATGTTTTTTTTTTTCAATTCAAAATTATTCTGTACAACTCTTATATGGCGTCTGTTGCCTTATTTCTGCCACTATTTCGCCTTTTTATCGACAAGATAGTCCCCAAATCGGCCTTTCCAGCCATAAGACCCGTGATGCGTGGTCCATGAGTCGAGATTCGCGTATATCTTGAATCCAGTCTTCTTAGCCAATTCACAGAAAGCAAGGTCCTCGCCCTTCCATTCACCAACATGTGGCTTAAAAGTAGTATCCCAGAAATTATACATATACTCCTTAATGGCGTCTTTCTCAGTTCCAATTTCTAAATTCATCTTTTTACGAGTAGCTTCATTAAACTTAATCTTCAATTCTGGATGTTCTTTTATCAACTTTTCATACACTCTTCTGTGTATAAGCATTAATCCAGCTGGACCTTCCTCTATCTCCACCAAATCCCATTCTAATATTTTAATATTATTACCATCTTTAAATTTTACAGAATATTTATCATACCAAGGGGTTTCCTTATTTCTATAAGGAGTACAAATAATATCTTTCTCAGGTATTAACATTCTCATTACAGCTTCAGGTTGAAACTCAACATCAGCATCAACGAACAACATATAATCAAATCCTGAATCTAGAAAACCACAGGTTAACAAATTCCTACCATGTGTTACAAGTGATGATTTAACCGACTTAAACTTACATTCAATACCAGATTTACCCAGCGCACTAAAAGTATCTATTAAAGATACACAGGTTTCAACTTTCATATCGCCATAACACGGCATGGCAACATATACTTTAGGTTTTACTTTCATTAAATTCTTCTGGATCCATTTCAACATTAGCCTGTTCCTTCTCATCGAACTTTAGCTCGTGGTACATATCCAGTCTCTTTAGCCACTTATGTTTCCACGATCTTAATTCTTCATCTTGAAATTTAAACTCCTGAAAATATAAGTCAGGAGTACATATCATTATTATACCCTGTCTAATCTCTGATTGATAGACATAATCGTGCGCCATGCAATATGCCGCAATTTGCAAATAATAGTCCTCTATCCATTCTACTTTCTTAGGTCGATTTGCTTGCTTAAAATCAATGATGGTATCTAAACCATTATGATTACATACGAGATCAGTGCTCCCAGCATACAGCCCAGGATAATGTAACATAACCTCACTGCCATAGTATTCTTGAACAGGTGTAAGACCGATTTCAATAATTTTTTCGGCCATGGGCTTCGCCGCCTGTCCGATCTCTGTAAGATCATCGTAGCCAACTCCTTGAATATGAGATTCCAAGAATTTGTGCATGGCAGTGCCCCGCCTACTAGATAAATTTTTGATTCGCTCTGCTTCTGCTTCACCGACTTTCGCCTTCCAATCTTTTAAAAATTGTTGATTTTTTGTACGGCCTAATATCGTAGTTACACTTGGAAGTCTAGACCCAACGATGTCATAAATTCGATGTCCAGATTTTTCATCTGTAATCTGTTTTCCTTGTATATAGTTGAATTTATTAGATTTTTTTACGATCTGGGAAACAAGTTTAATATTGTTTTCGTACTCTTTTAAATCTTTATCATTCATCATTTTTAGATCCTATTTTATAAGCATAATAAAAACCTATAATGGTTAAAGTTGTTCCAAGAAAAAATAAACCTATCATATTTTTACTACCTTCATTCCGTAATTGTTAATTCCTTTTTTAACCTTTAATCCTTTTTTCTTTTTTAATTCATTTTTTTTAAATGGTTTATAATCTACCTTGTGATGCCAACGATTAAATTTCCAAACCACCTCAGCAACACCTGGATGGAGTCTTGCTAACATTTTAGATTTGTCCAATGTGCCATTTTTATAAATTTCCTCATTGCCACCCTTCATAGTTTGTGTGGTTGCTTTTTCTTGTATGAATGCGTTAAATTGTATAGTGCACCAACCATCTTTTAAAACTCTTAAAGATAAATCTGTATCTTCATTATATTTTGCACGCCAACGATAGGGTATGTTATTTCTAATTAATAAACAAGAATAGATTCTAGTATTTTTAACAAATGCTGGTAATTTTGTTTTAGTCTTAGCTAAAAAATCATAATTAAATCCAGCAAGGGCAACGTTTTCATATCTTTCTATAAAATCTTCTGCAGCTTTAAATATAGTTCCTGATGTAACGTGAATATATAAATTTCTATTTATCCTACCAAATGCTTTTATGTTATCATCTAATAACCAATGACTTGTGGCACCATTCTCTAAAGAATGTTCCCAGCAAAAATTTCTAGCTGGACCAGAACCTTTTGAAGTTCCGTGGTCCGTGGTAAATGATTCATCGTAATATAGAGTCGAAGTACATGCATCGTAGTCCTCGATGTATTTTTTAGGTAGTATTAAAATTTTATCTTTATCAATGAATCTTGCGTATTGTTCGTACTCATAATCTTCAACGACAATTGAATAAGGCATATTCATTTTCTCAAGAGCCCTGCTCGTATGTCTACTATCCCATCGTCCCTTAGATATAATATAAACTGGATGTTTAGGATTCATCAACGTACCGCTTGTCAGCATATCTCCTCTTCTTCCATTCAGGATACCAAAGACTAGGAGCTTTAGTTATCTTTTGACCAATGAGTTTAGCAAACTTGTCGATATCTTCTTGATTTCTAAAATGTACTACAATCTTTCTAAAGGAAGATAGATCTTCCATTTCAAATTCAGGCATATCTTGCCATTCTTTTTTCCATTTACTTTCTCTCGTTTGCTTGTCTGACTGATTCTTGGTAGCTTTCATTAAGTTCTTTTTTCTCCTTTTCTGCTTCTTCTAGGAAGTCTTTATCAGTTATTAACTTACCGTTTAAATGATCCATTTCATGCTGGATAATTCTACTGGCTAAATAATAAAAAGTTTTATATTGTCTTTTACCATGTCTACATGTCCAGCTTAGACCCACATAAATAGGTCTTCTAACCTCTACTAAATGTTTAGGACAGGACAGACAACCTTCCTCTTCCGTTAGTTTTTCTTTAGCTGACTTTTCAATGACAGGATTAATAAATACTTGTGGTTTAGATTTACCTGGGTCTACATCCATAACAAACATACGTCTTGCATATCCAACTTGATTAGCCGCCAATCCAATACCTTTATTACGATGCATGGTATCTATCATTTGGTCTATTATGACGTGATCTTCTGGGCTTAATGGGAACTTAACTTCACTTGTTGGTTCTTTTAAAAATATATCTGGTTGCTGTACTATTTGCATATTTATTTTCCATTTGCTTTCTTTAATTTATTTAATTCTATTTTATCAATTACATTTCCAGAAACAGAAATTCGAACACAATTACTCTTGAATGGATATACCCAATGCTTAACCCACGCTGGAAAGATATACATGTCACCAACTTCAGGAAATATAGAATGATTGGTAATACATCTATCTTCTGTTTCACCATAAATAAATGTTATGCCACCTGGACCAGCTGATAGTCCTTTATAGTCTTGATTCTCAACTCTTAATCTCATAGGTACATCAAGAAATATTACAAATGATAACGCACCACCATGTGAATGTGGTGGATTAAATTCATTTGGTCCTTGATAATTAATCCATAATTTTTCTAAAAAATATGTACTGGGTGTTTTTTCATTACTTTGTTTCCATTGCTGCATGGCAGCGTTATATAAACTAAAAGTTCCTTCCATGAATTTCTGGAATTTTGCTTTATCTCTGTAATGAAATTGATTTTTCAATACTCCAGCAAGTTCTGGTGATGCATCTTCTCTAGAAGATTTACCTTCAGATAATAGTAAATCCAGAGTATTTGGGTCAACTTTAGTCTTAACTATACAGGGTCCCCAGTGTAGTATTCCATATTTTACTTGATTCATTTCTTTCCTTTAATCCACATTTTATAATGTTCAAAATCAATCACATTGTCATTATCTAATTTTTTAGTTGCATAATGTTCTATAATCTTTTGTATCTTTGGTAATTTAATATGAGCATATGGCCAAATTAATTTACATACGTGATAGGCATCTCGATAACCACACCTCCATCTCCATTGCATTTTTTTACCCATTGAAGATTTATGTGGTGGTCTTTTATTAACAGAACCACATCCTAAAACCTCTAACAACCAAATCATAATAGAACGCTCTGTCATAGAAATTTCCATTTGTATATTCCAGGTTGGATATGCTTTCTCTTTACCTTTCCTTTTTCTCATGTATTGTTTGTAGGTTATACTTCCTTCACCATCAAACAAACCAGCTATATAAGCTGCATCTACATCATTGAGCATGGATATTAAATATTAATCTAACGATTGTACTCGCTGGATTATATTCTCCTTTATTAGTGCAAGAGCTTGTCAATAGTACGATCATCGTTATCAACATCATCATGTTGAGATACTTTGGATTCATATACATAAAACTCTCCTTCCGAGTCGCATTCCCAACACTGGTGAACGTGTGGTTCTGCATCTTCTTTCATTATTTTCACAAAACCATTGCCATTACATACACTGCAAATAGCTTTATGTACTCTATATTTTTTTAATTTTACCATTTAATTTCTTCGCTTTCTCATTTGCAAGTGATTCGATTGTTTTGCTAATAGATAATTTTGCGTCTGGCAATAAAACTTTAGACAAAGCAATTAAAACCTTATATGTATCGTGAGTTAGAGAAACATTACGGTATTTTGTTATATCAGTCATAGTTCCTTTCATTTATTTATTATGACTATATAGGATTTCTATGGGAGATTGTCAATGGAAAAAATTATTATTTTTATGTGGTTATGTACTGCAACAGCTACTATCGATTGTAAGCTAATTGAGACTGAAAGAACGTATTTTAAAGATGTATATGATTGCACTTTATATGGTTATACACATTCTGCAAAATTAATGAGAAAATTTGGCAGAGAAGATGTAAATAAATACAATGTTTATACTAAATTTTTATGCTTCCCAGAAGGCCGTGGACCTAAGACAGAAACATAATTGACAATGTGGCAGAATTGTGGTAAAGGAAGTTTCTTACCTTTAATACCTATCCTATCACTCTCTCTTTAGGATAGGTTTATCAACATTATTATAGAAAGAATAGTTATTCCTCCTAAAAAGAAAAATATCCAAAAAAATATTTTATTCACAAATACACCCAAAAAAATCTCCACTACCATCATGCATAACGTGTGCATTTAGAAGTTCTGAATATGTTGTCCATTTTAATCTAAGTATTTCACATAGATCAAAACAACTTACTTGAGCAACTAAGACTATTTCTTTTAACATTTCTTTTGTCACTGGAACCAGATGATACATTCCGTCATCTAAAATTATTAATTCCATTAGTTCTTTTCTTTAGAATCGTATCTTCTTTTTCCCCATGCTATTATCTTACTTAGTCCTGGTGTTTGTATCTCTAATTTAGCATATGGTCTCCACTGCTCTTTTATTAAATTTAATTCAATAAGTAATGTAGACCACTGTTTAGATGTTATATTTTCACTAGTTATTGTTAGTTTTTTCATTGTATAGTAGCCTCTTCTCTTTCTGCTTTAGCTTCAATATATCTATAATTTACTTCTTCATCTAAAGCTCTTTGAAAAGTATCTTTTACCTTTTCAGTAGTACCATAGTAGTCAGCCATATTGGTTGCAATATGTTTTACTATCTGTGAAGATAGTGCATGAACACTACATCCTAAACCCATTGTTTCAAGTTCTTTAGACGCTTTATTCATTAGTCTATCAAACTTACTCATGTGTCTATCAATAAAATCAATTAATATTTGATCCTTGATTT
>VTLG01014936.1_pt1 | contig 21062 bp, 28 predicted proteins | sample 4694571 | NCBI WGS metagenome assembly VTLG01 (sample SAMN12604809, study PRJNA352737) | marine metagenome | biome: ENVO:00000447; feature: ENVO:00000209|ENVO:00000569|ENVO:01000036; material: ENVO:00002151; isolation source: viral sequences binned using virsorter ... | reverse complement strand
CATGGTTCATTTAATACATTCAATAAAGAATGGAGTACAGACCAGTTAAAGCAAGACAAGTCTGCTTTTTATACAGATGTAGCTATTCAAAATGAAAATTTTCTAAATGAATTAAGTGGTCTTTTAGACAATCCTAATTTGCTGGACATAATTGAATCCAAAAAAATAGAAAGACTAAAAAAGTTATCAACCTTTGACCCATCTCAAAGTGAAATAAAAGCTATAGTAGATGGGTTTGATGCTGAGATTAAAGACGTTGCTGAAACAATTTTAAGCAATCAACTGTTAAAAGAAGACAAACCTTATTTTGCAATAAAACAGTTATCAGTAAAAAATAGCAAATATGTTTCACCAGAATTGCGATCGGCTGTAAACCTTTTAGAAAGATATTCTGATGGAATGACAAAATTTGATTTAGTAAAAAAACTAAAAGAAGATCACAGAAAAAATGTAACAAATAAAAGAATTGATGATGAGAATAAAATAAAAGGTGACAAGTTACACGCTAATAAAACTAAAACTTCTGCCTACATTAACTGGTTTAATGGAGATACAGACAAAGCTGATGCAATAATTGGTACTTTAATTGCTGATAATAATACAGCTTTTAGACAAGGGTATACCGAGGCAATCGATGAATGGTTAAAATTTAAAGATGCTGAAAAAGAAAAAGCTGATGTTGATGAAGATAATGATGATGTAGTTTTTAGATTGTCTGCCAAAGGAGCCTTGATAACCCACAAAGAAGTTAGCAAAGCCTATACTGATGGTCAAATTACAATTACAACTGCACAGGCTTTTTTCAAAGACATTGAAAAATATCAAGATAGAGATTTTAAAAGTGCCATTACAAAGATTGCCTCACATTATGGACATGATCAAACTGTTGTTACTATTGATCGTAGTGGAAAAGAAAGACTAGGTTTTAAATTATTTAATAAATTAAAAACAATTATGCTCAATGCTAGAGATGAAGCTATTCAAAAAGGAGAGCCGGATAGATACCATTTTATTGATGCTAACAATACTTCCCATCAATTTAATACTGCTAATGATTTAGCAGATTATCTAATAGGCAATGAGGAAGGTCCTTTAAAAGAAAAAATACTTGAAACTGATAAAAATAATATGGTGTTTATTCTTAATGATATTGGCAAAAGAGCCAACATAGACACATTAAAGGAAAGTAACCTATCAAAAACATCTCTTACAAAAGATCATATTCAAACAGGCATAGATATTTTAACTGTGTATTTACAGCAAATAAAAAATAAAAAAGTAACAAAAGAATTGCAAAATTTGAAAAGAATTCATGGTTATAGTGAGTCTGCAATAATTCAAGAAGATATAGATGCGTTAATTAAACTCAAGAGTGAAATGTAATGAGTAATGATGCGTTAATTAATGAAGTATTTAATAGCCGAAGATTGCGTTCATCTGGTTTAGAACTGCAAATTCATAAGCATGATAATGGGTCAACTGAATTAAAAGTAGCAAGCGATATTATTGCAGACAATTACCCACAGATGAACACAGATGAAACATCTGAAGAAATGGGTCAAAGAATAACAGGCTCACAGGACAATGAAGGCATAGCAAATATAGCATCAAAAGCAGCTAATGCGTTAGGGGCAACAAAAGATTTCCTATGGGGTGGTGTTAAATCTATTCCCGGTGGTGTTGCCCTAGCTGGTGAAGAAACATTTAATACCCTACTCCCTTTTGTTAACAACAATGTCATGCCGTGGCTAAGTGAGAATGTACCGGGGTATAATTCCATGAATGACTACCTTAATGATGTATTAGCCCCGGAAGGTAAGGCACAGGAAATAGGTGGTCTTTTTGGAAAAGAAGTGGGTCGTTTAGTCGCTCCCGGTGCTGTTTATGCTAAAGGCATTAAAACATTAGGATACGGTAAAAACTTTCTAGCTAATGTCTTAGGCTACGGTACGGCTGAATTTGCCGGGATGAAACCAGAAGAAGAAGGTCTGATGGAAATGGGTATACAGTTTTTTACCCAGAATGAAGAATTGAAAAATGCCATGTTGCAAAGTCTAGCAGCCAATGAAGATATGCCTTACTTTTTACAGAAACTCCAGAAAGCCCCACAGAGATATTTTGAGGGTGGATTATTAGGTGAAGGTTTAGAGCAAGGGTTTAAAAGTCTAGGTGTATTATATAATGCTGTTAAGGGTAGTCCTAATCTAAAGGCTACATTAGAGAATATAGGCACAGATGCACAGGCAAGGTTAGATGCTAATAAAGGATCAACATCATTATCTGCTATGGGCGTGGCAGAAGTAGAAACGGCTCTTGATACTCAACTAGCTAAGTTGGCTCCTACAAATAATGTATTAGATGATACTAAAACTGTACTAGATGCTAGAGCCGAGCAAATGGAATTAAACCCAGCAGATCGTGTACAACCGTCTGGAGAAAACCCATTATTTGACACTAGCCCACAATCTTATGAGCAAACTAAAGTTGAACAAAAAGAAATTGTGTTGCCTAGAAATAATGGTGAAGTTGCTACGTTGCCAATAAGAGATAGAGCCAGAGCCGTACTAAATAATACAGATGCCATTGCACAAGAAATAGCAAATTCTATAAAACCAGCAATAGGTTCTAACGTACAATATTTTTACCATACTGCACCACTTATACAAAAAGCTGTTGAACTAGGAATACCAGAAGAATTAGCTAAAGAACAATTATTTAAGTTTGCACAAAATTATGCTGTTACTAGCCCTCGTACTACTACAGATCAAAACCTAAGAAATGCATCACTTGTATCTGCCAAAGAAACTTTAGGTAAAGATGTAACTGAAATTATAGGATCTGGTGGTGAAGGTATAAATGAAAAAGGCTACCCAATGATGATTGGCGAGGGTGGCATACATCAAAAATTAATTAATGATAAACAAGCTGAAGGACTAAACGTAAACACTAATCCTAAACCAGTATCATTTGCAGAAAACGTATCTGGTAATTTAAAAGTTGTAACTGTAGACACTCATGCAATTAGAGCCGTGTTTCATGTTATGAATAAATTAAATCCGGGTTCTGTTCCTCTTGATTTTATAGGTGGCAAAACACCGAAGAAAACAAAAGAGTTTCAAGAAATGTACAAAAATGATCCTAGTAGTTTAGACGTTGCTACAATGATAAAAGATACACTTGAATCACAAATGATTAATGGACAATCTATGCAAACTGAATACGCTGTGTTTGCTGATATTTATAAAAAGGTTGCTGAACTTGCTGGTGTTAATCCAGCCGAGGCACAATCATTAACTTGGTTCTCTTTTGGAGATTTAACTGGGTTATCCTCTGAACCTAAAACAATCGTAGAATTAATTGATGACCGAGTAGATGTTACATCACAATTAACTGGTCAATCTAAAGAAGAAGTATTTAAAAAGTTTATGCAAGGTGGAATACCATTAGCCTCTTTTGGTGGATTAAACTTATTAGATACTGGTGCAGAAATTGGTCTTGATGATAAAAACATGGTGGCATAATGGCAATTAATACTGATCCAACACTTACTAAAGATATATTAAAGCCTATTAATCTCCCGGTGGTTGAGCCGGAACAGCCTGTAGTTGAAGAACCCGTTATTGAAGACCCATCTCAGATTACCGAGCCAATGGAAAACCAACCACTCTCAGAAAGCATTACTGAAGAAGTGCAAGTTGCTGGCAAACTTCCTATAAATCAAATTGTGGAAATGGTTTCAGATTATACTTCATCAACTAGGGATAAAGTATATAACAAAGTTGAACAGAAAGACCTTGTAGCTGATATGGGGAATTTCCTTGTAGTACGCCCAGCCGATGACATGGAACTGTCAGATTTAGTAAAAGGAATAAATAAAGGCGATCCAAATGCACCCGGCATAAACTTCTTTGATTTAGGAGAAGAACTTACCACAGATAAAAGTTTAAGATTTTTATTTGCTTTTGATCAGAAGGATACAAGCCTAGCAAGTTTTATGCAGAATGTTGCTGATAAGAATAAAGAGTTATTTAAAAAAGCAAGCCGAGATAAAGTTTCAATAGAAACGCAGATAAAGTTAGCTGAAAAATATGGTCAGAATGAATTAATTATTAAGATGTTAAGTCGTAAACCGGGTGAAATACTACCGGCAGAAGATACTCTAGGTGCAATTATTGGTTTAGTTAACTGGAATAAAATGACAAAACAGCACGTTCAAAAAGCAATAGATAAAAAAGGGAAAACGGCAGAACAGATAAAAGAAGATAATATTATTGCATTGAGGTTTATATCCTTGCAATCACAGTTATCAGCCTCTTTATCTGGGAATGTAAGTGAAGGTGGTAGATTGTTGTCTACCATGAGGCATATTAATAAAATTACGCAATCTGGAGATTTTTCTAAGTATGCTGATGAACTACATTCAATTTTAGGTAAAAAGTTTGAAACAATCGAAGATATGGATGAGGCTTTAAATTATTATATTAGATTAGAGAAACACCAACAATTGGATTATGGTAAAAAATTATTTTCTGCAAGAGCATCAGATAGTATTATTGAAATTTGGATGAACTCAATACTGTCATCTCCAATTACTCATTTTGTCAATATGGGTGGCAATGAAATATTTTCTCATATTAAATTATTTGAACGAGGATTAGGTGGAATTATAGGAGACGTTAGAACTAAGATACCGGGCTTTCAAGGAGATGAAAGGTTATATGTTAGAGAAATGGCTTCTGGATATTACGGTAAATACTCCTCTTTATGGGATGCTATTGTACTGGCATCTAGAACTTTAGTGACTGAGCAGACAGGAATAGAGGCTACCAAAATTGATGCTCGTAATATGAAATCTATCGGCAAGACAGGGAATATTGCAGAGATAGTTGCTAATGCTACTCAAAAAGGTGATTGGCTTGGGGCTTTTATTGATATTCTAGGTGTAAGTGTTCGTATGTCTACAAGGGCATTAATAACTGAAGATGAGTTCTTCCGGGTTACGGCAATGGGTTCGGCTAAAAGAATGGAAGCAAAAAGAATACAAATAGATGTAGAAAATGCTGAATATAAAAAAGAATTAGCTAAAGGCAGTAATCATAAAGAGGCTTTAAAAATATCGAAAAAAAAGGCATCGATTGCATTTGCTAATGCTATGAGCGATCCCTCACAATCTACAATGAATACAGTAACTGATTATGCAAAAGAATTAACATTTACAAAAGACCTTCAAGGGTTCCTTGCTGGTATGCAGCCAAATATGAACCATCCATTGGTTAAAATGTTTGTTCCTTTTTTCAGAACACCCGTTAATCTTTTCACCGAAGTTTTTGACCGTACTCTGCCGTTTAAAGTTATTAAAAAATTTCATACTGGAACCGGGCGTGAAAAAGATGAGGCTTTGGCTAAATTAATTATGGGCTGGGGTATTGGGTTAGCGTGGTGGCAACTTGTAGCTGGACAAGCTGATGAGGGATTTTTCTGTACAGGCTCTGGTCCAAGTCAGCCTCAAGCAAAAAAAGCAATGCTACGTCAGAAGATACTGCCTTACTCCTGTACCTTTACAATGGAAGATGGAACAATGCGTTCTGTAACGTATTCAAGATTAGACCCAGTATCTGGGCTATTAGCTATCGCATCTGATTTTAATTATTATATTCAGTATGAACGAGATGAAGGAGCAGCAATGGCTGTAAGAAAGGCGTTTGTTTTAGCTATGGCTGATTATGTAGACCAACATCCAATGATGTCTGGTCTATCCGATATAGCAAACATAATTACCGATAAGCATCCTAATATGTCGGCTGAAGATAGGTATGAAAGGTTTGAGGCATTAATGACAGAAAAGGTTGGATCGATTGCTCTATCTCCGGCATCATCAAGTTTCTTTTCCTATCTTGAACGTATTAATGATCCTACTGCTTCTAGTACATTGTTGCCACCGGGAGAAAATATATTTGGAGATACATATACTGAAATGCCCCCATATATGATTGGGTTCTATACTGCCTTGCAAAAAGCTAAATCAAAAAATCCTTTCTGGGCTAATGATTTAGATGAAGATGGTAACAGGATAATACCGACAGCAAAGAACTTATGGTATGAGGAAAGAATGCAAGGTATGAGCCGGGGATGGGAATACTGGTCACCATTAAAAATAATGGATGCTGAATTTAAGGATGTTGATGAAGAGATTGTGAGGTTAGGAAGTTTAGGTACATCTGGTCCTTCAATGCCTTATCGTAAATTAAGTGGTACATTATTAAACAATAAAGAATATGATGATTATATAAAATATATAAACGAAGTGGATGAAAACGGTTATATTCGTGGTGATGTTGGTTATAACCGAAGCACTACATTGTTAAGAAGTTTAAAACAGTTAATACGTTCCGAGGAATATAGGCTTACTCGCATACCGGAAGATAAAATGGATTTAATTATGGATATTGTAAGTGAGAGAAAAAGTGATGCTAGAACTCAGTTAATAAATAATCATATAAGGTTAGCTAGGATTTTTAAAAGGTGAGTGACATTTTTACATATTTAGTGTACAAAGTCTAGTATAGGGGTCTAGGTTTATGACAAGTGTAGATGTAACAGATGTATTAAAAAGAACGCAAGGAACTGGAGATGGTTCAAACGTAACCTTTTCTTTTTCTTTTCAAGTCAGCAATACCAATGAGGTTAAAGTTTATGAAGATGCTACACTTAAAACAGAAGGTACACATTATGATATTGTTGATAGTTCGTCTGCATCGGGTTTAAATGCCAACGGTACGGGTGTTGTAAAGTTCAAGACTTCCCCTACTGACTACACTCCAGCAAATGGTAAAAAAATTACGATACTGTCAGTTATGAGTTTGGCAAGATCGTCTGTTTATTCGAGTGGGGGGAACATTACGGCAGCATCTCTTGAGTCAGATTTTGATCGTCTGCATAGAATAGCTGGAGATTTTAAGGAAGTTAAAAGCCGTACCCTTGTAGCACCAGAATACGATGCCATCGATATTAATATGACACTACCGAAAGAAGCTGATCGTGCGAGTAGTTACTTATATTTTGATAGTGACGGTAATCCAACTACTACTTCATTATTGACTACTCTATCCATTGGCACAGGAATTATTTTTGAGGGTTCATCGGCTGATGAATTTGAAACAACCTTAACGGTTGCTGATCCAAGTGGTTCTGACAAAACAATAACTTTGCCAAATGCTACTGGTACTGTTTCATTACTAACTGCTACTGAAACTCTGACCAATAAAACATTAACCAGCCCTGTATTAAATAGTGGTGTTAGTGGAACGGCTATAAAAGATGAAGATAATATGTCATCAAATTCAGCTACCCATTTAGCCACACAGCAATCCATTAAAGCGTATGTTGACGCACAAGTTACTGCTAGTGACTTAGACTTTCAAGGTGATAGCGGTGGTGCATTGTCTATCGTTTTAGATAGTGAAACACTAGATATTGCTGGGGGTACTGGAATTGATACATCTGGATCAAGCAATACACTAACAGTAGCCATAGATAGTACTGTAGTTACATTAACTGGCGAACAGACATTAACCAGCAAGACGTTAACCCGTCCTGTTATGAATACTGGTACGGCTGGTGGTGCTGGAAATAGTGTGTTGATTGGTTATAATGCTGGTAGTAATGCTGGTTCTTCACACACATATAATGTTGGTATAGGCTATGAAGCCTTTTCCCAAATGGGTACTGCGACAAACCATTACAATGTTGGCATTGGTTATTATGCCTTACATGATGATGGTTCTAGCAACAATTTGAGCAATGTTGCCATAGGTAATAGTGCCTTAAAATTTGTAGATGGTGCTAGTTATAACATAGGAATTGGCTATCAATCGTTAATGGCTCCTAATAGCAGTAATCATCTTACAGGCGATTATAACATTGCCATTGGGCATGAGGCTGGTGAAGGAATTACATCTGGTAGTGGTAATATTCTTTTAGGTTATGAAGCCAATGCATCATCTGCGACAGCTACTAATGAGCTTGTAATTAAAACCTATGATGGTTCAAATGCTGTAACTTATCTGACGGGTTCAGCAAGTGGCACTACGGGAACTATCACCATTCCCGGTAACATTGTTTTTAATGGCACAATAAGTGGTACTGGTGTTGATACTGACCTAACTGGTGTGTCGGGAAGTGATGACACATTAGCTTCAGCCAAAGCCATTAAGACTTATGTTGATGATCAAAAAGCTGATATGCAGTTTGTTTTAGAAGATGGTGATGGCACAGAAGTACAGATTACTAAAGATAGTGAAGTTAAGTTTGTTGAGGGTGGTGGTCTTGATATAAACTGGACAGACACCTCTACCGGTTCAGATGGTGACCCTTATGATTTAACTTTTACTATTAATGCTGCACAAACTGGTATCACTTCTTTACTTGCTACGGATATTAAGATCGGTGAAGATGACCAGACGAAGATAGATTTTGAAACGGCTGATACGATTAACTTTTATGCAGGAAACGAAAAACAATTAGTTCTTACGGATGGAGCTTTAACTCCGGGAACTAATGCTATTGTTGATTTAGGTACAGATGCTCTAGAATTTAAAGATGCGTATTTTGATGGAACTGTGGAAGCAGATGCAATTACCATTGGCGGTACAGCAATAGGTTCTATTTATAGTGCAATAGCTGGTAGTTCTAGTATTGTTACAACAGGTGCGTTGGATAGTGGTTCTATTACATCTGGATTTGGAACTATAAACACAGGTTCTTCAGCTATTACAACTACAGGTGTCATCACAGGGGGGACATTAGAAGCCACTACAGATACAGCCGCGGGTGACAATGCTGCCATAGGTTATACAAGTGCAGAAGGTTTAATTCTCACAGGGCAAGGTTCGACTTCCGACATCACAGTTAAGAATGATGCAGATGCTACAGTATTTACAGTACCGACAGGCACAGATGATATATTGTTCCCAGACGATGCACAAATATTAGTAGGTAGTGGCTCAGATTTAGCAATTTATCATTCATCTAACAACTCTATAATTGCAGATAGCAGTAGTGGTAGTTTATTTCTTAGAGGTAGTGAAATAAGAATAGATGACCCTAATAGTGATGACTACATTGTTTGTACTCAAGATGGTTCGGTTGATATATATCATAATGGTTCTAAAAAGTTTGAAACTGTATCTGGTGGAGTAAAAGTTACTGGTGCATTAGAAACTACTGGTGATATAGAATTAGGACACGCATCTGACACAACAATAGCGAGGTCAAGTGCTGGGGTTGTTACAATTAATACTAACACAATTGCCACCGAAAATAATGTTGGAATGGATTTATTGGAGAGTGAAGATGCTTCCTCTGGCACTCCGGCAACCGTTGCTTTCACAAGCTTTAACTCAAGTAAATATACATCTTATATGTTTGTATTATCTGGCATCAAATCATCTTCAGATAACAAACAACTGCAAATTCGCATGGGTGCAAGTAGTGCTGATTCTGGTGAGAATTATAGGTGGTCAGCGAGGGGTATACGGACCGTCGAGTCTGGTGATACTGGTGGTACGGCAAGTGACCAAGACTGGGAAGATAATGTTATTCAATGCAGCTATGGTGGGTTAGGAACAGCTAATGCTGGCGAAGTTTACCAAGCCGTCATTTATCTGTTTAATGCACATGATACAAATCACTATACTGCAATTTCGCTCACGGGCGTTCATGAAAATCGGCAAGCAAAATTTGGTCCTATCGCAGTAGGTGGAGCATGGACTGCGACGACAGATGTAGGCTATTTAGAATTTTTACTTTCTGGTAGCGATACGTTTTCGGACGGAATTTTTAAAATGTATGGGTTGAGATAACATGGCTACAAAATATAAGTTGTTAAAAGGCGAATTAGTTGCCTTCACCGACGCTGAAAAAACACAAGCTGAAACTGATGTTAAACGGTGGGATAACGATGCCACAAATAGAAAGAAACAGGAATTAAGAGATACTAGAGTACCTCTTTTAGAGGAAGCCGACCACAAAATAAATACCCTTGTAGACAATGGTGGTGATGCAACATCTTGGCGAACCTACAGGCAAGAACTTAGAGATATTACTAAGGCATCCGATTTAGATAACGTAACCTTTCCAGATAAGCCTAGTTAAAAATAAGGAGAATTATATGCCACATATTTATGACTTAAATCCCCATTTAGCCCCACCGGGCTGGGGGAAAAAGAAACAGGAATCCAAGAAAGAGGAACCTAAAAATAAGAAGAAGGACAAGTCTAAAAAGAAATGAAACCGAATTTGCATGAATTAGATAAAAGGCTAACTTCTTTTGAAACTGTTTCTATAGAGAGGTGGAAGGAAACGATTTTAAGAATTAAGAGATTGGAGCATATTTTAATCGGTACGGCTGGATCAACTATATTGTTGTTGGTGGGTGTACTGATGCGAGGTTCTTAAATGGACCCTGTATCTGCATTCGCTGTAGCTAGTTCGGCATACAAAATAATCTGCAAGGGTTTCGAAACGGGCAGATCGATAGATGCTATGACATCGGATTTGGGTCGCTGGATGGGAGCTATATCAGATGTTAAACACGCTCACACTATGGCTCAAAAGCCTAGTATTTTTAAGAAGGTGTTTGCTGGTTCATCAATAGAGAAAGAAGCACTCGATGCGTTTGCGTTTAAAAAGAAAGCTGAAGAGATGGAAGACCAACTTCGCACACACATAAATCTAGTTTACGGACCTAATTCTTGGAGTGAACTATTGAAGCTACAGGCGAAAATTAGGAAGGATCGGCAGAGAGAAATTTATGAAGTTCAAGAATTTAAACGGAAGGTTTTTAATATAGCTGGGATAATATTTTTATGCACCATAGTTGGTGCTGTAATAATGTGGCTGGCTTATATGTTTTATCTCAAAAAACATGGGAGTATATAATGAAGAAAAAGAAACTTACAAAGCAAACAAAGGACAAGGTTTTTCAACAGATTACTATAATGGATATTGTTCATTCTTTAAATTCGCCTAGAAAAAGACTTAGCTTTTTTGCTTGGCTGCATAGGTACATCTAATGACTAAGATGACACAGATTGTAGAGCAATGGTCTCATGCCATTGACAGCTTTAAGATTATCCCAAGGGCGTTAATCCTTCTTTATATGTATCTTACCTATAAAACTGTTTTTTGGTATATGGGTTTGGATGTACCAACTTTTGAGCAGAGTACCATGGTATCGGTTTTGACGAGTGCCAATGCTGTGGCAATGGGATTGTTTATGGGCAAGTCGAGTTGAAGTTGATATGGGTGTTGATGGTTTTCATTTCAGGAACGGTTCAAGAAAGTGTGTACTTCAATGATCTTAATACATGTTTGGAATATGCAGAACGGGTCCGTTCACAGAACTGGCATCAATCGCTTGCCGGGGACAAAGTTTGGGTCAAGGCTTATTGCATCCCTCAAAAAGTGGATGGCTAAAAAAGAAAATGAAATCCCTAAGTATTTAACTGGTAAGAAAAATGGAATTAGAAGTAAAAGTGTCATTGATAAGAATGAGGATTGAACGATTTAAAAAGAAGTTTGAGAAAGAATTAAGTGAAGAAACAGAAAAAGATAAGGCATTGTTTGTTTTTGATAAAGATCATCCCCATTTATTAAGGAAAGTAGAAGAAGTATGAGTAAACAAGGATTAAATATATCAGATGATAGCCACATTAATATACCATTAAGAAACTTAATTAGTATGATTGCTATTACGGGTCTTTCTGTATGGTTATATTTCGGATTAACTGAGCGACTTTCAATGCTTGAACACGAAATGCAAATGCTGATGATTGAAGTTGAAGAAAATGACACTTGGATAGATGAGTGGCAACCACCAGAAGCCATTAAAGAAAGTATTGTAAGAATGAGAGAAATTGAAATGCAACTTCAGTTATTGGAACAGAAAGTTACATTGTACACAGAAGATGTAATAGTTGAATAAAGTTATGGACTCCCTTAATTTTAAAATTTCATTAATAGGATTAAAAATTTAAAAGTGTTCTACAAGATACAAAATGGGAGTCCGCCAGATGAGGTGTAAAATATGTTAGGGAGTATTATTGGACCTATTTCAAGTTTAGCTGGAACTTGGTTGCAAGGTCGAGTAGACAAAGCTAAAGCAGAAACAGAAGTAAAGGTAGCAAGAGCCAAAGCCGAAGCAAAAGTTTTTGAGACTGAAGCAACATCTTCAATGTTAATGGAGCAGAATTTAACACAACAAATGGCAGGTAGTTGGAAAGATGAATTCTGGACCCTGCTTTTTGGGGCTATATTATTGGGATGCTTCCTGCCTTTTACACAGGAATATGTTAAGGAAGGGTTTATATTCCTTGATGAACATTGCCCTACTTGGTTTCAGAATTGTTTATATATAAGCATAGGGGCTAGTTTTGGGTATAGATTTGGCAAACAGGGATTGCAAATAATGAACCAGAAGAAAAAATGATCTCACCAGAAACAGAGCTTTTAATTATAACTTGGGTTACAGGTTTAGCCCTTTTAATTTTTAGGGAGTTGATATGAAAGGAAACTTTGAAAGAGCCTTGGCTATGGTTTTAAGGCATGAAGGTGGGTTTGTTAATCACCCTAATGACCCCGGGGGAATGACTAATAAGGGTATAACTAAAAAGGTTTATGATGCTTATATGGGTAAAGTTACTACTGAACAGGAAATGAAAGATATGCCCGATCATCATGTAGCTGAAATTTATAGGAAACAATATTGGGATCGTGTTAATGGTGATAAGCTGGCATCGGGATTGGACATATCGATCTTCGATTGGGCTGTTAATAGTGGCTGTGGTCGTGCTGTCAAGGCTTTACAAAAATGTGTCGGTGCTAAACAGGATGGTGGGTTAGGTCCATTGACATTATTGGCTGTTGGTGGGAAAGACCCTAAAGAATTGATAGAAATGATATCCGTTGAGAGGGAAACTTTTTACAGGAAGTTAAAAACCTTTAAACATTTTGGGAAGGGATGGCTCCGAAGAAATAAAGAAACCCGGAGCCACGCACTCGTTAACGCAGATGATTAAAGCAACTCCATTGCCCTAGTATAACCTTTTAATCTTCTTAACCTTCCTCTCTGTTCTAATGCAAAAAGCATTTTAGAAACGGAGTTAGAATATTTTCTTTTCTTGATAATCTGGTTACCGTTAATTTGACCGGACATCATTTCACGAATGGTCGGATAGACATTAAACTCTTTGTGAAACATTGCAATATAAGCTAATAAATCTGATTGATCCGGGGTTAATCCATAATTATCCTGTTTCTTTTTAGCCCAGTTCATTATCTTGCTCCCTTGCATCAACACTTAAAATCTTATTAAATTTTATTCGCTGCTCTTTAATTGTCTGCCGAAGGTAGTCTGGTAATTCATTATCTATAAATTCTTCATTAAGATTTTCTAGCTCTTTCATTTTGGTTCGCCTCTGAGCGTGTTCCATTTTATCATATTCAAAAATAGCCCTTAAAACCTTGTCATATTCCACAGCCCAGCTATCTACACTATCAAATTCCATATTTTTACCGTTGGTTAACTGCAATATGTATTTATTGGCGATAGGAAGGCTCTGAGAGATATGTTTTACTTCTTTACTATCAACCATAGTACTAGATGTATGTTCTGACCCTTGTACGGTCTTTATATGGCTTTGATTTTCAGCCGGATAATCTTGTGCCTCTTCAGCAGTAATAATTCCCTTGATAACATCCGGGAATGCATCACGAAGGCAATTTCCTCTGGCTCTCATCTGCAACATTCTCTCCGGGTACTGTGTCCACGGACCTTGTTTGCCCCATAAGCCGGCTCGCTTTGCCATTAGAACATTAAACTCACGCTTAATTAATTCGATACTGCCATCAATGTGCTTGCGTTTTAATACGCAGACAGCATTCATGGTTTCGTTTTCCCCTTCCATCTTTTCGTCAATGCCCATGCACCGGGGGTCTTTTCTAACTAGAGCTAGAAGAGCATCACCATATATCGATGGCTTGCCATTTATGACAGCTATGTTCTGTAAAGCTTGCATTGGTGCTAGACCAATTTCATATCCCCATTGCATTGCTATTAATGTATTAGTCGGGTTGCCTTGATATTGTTTCGGAACCATGCTTGAACTAGATATTTGTTTGGCAAACTCCATTGCCTCGCCTAAATTTGTAGGCTCTAGAATACTTACTTTACTCATCTTGATACTCCTCTGTTTGTTTTACTGAAAATGATATGCTTTCATATTCTTCTTTGGTTGGAATACTTTTTCTTTTAAATTTTTTAACTGTTGCACATTTGATCTGGTAGCATCCTACATGACCCAACTCTATGCCCATGGACTGCATACCTATCTCTATCTGATCTCTAATTTCGTCAGCTAGTTTTTTACTTTCCCTAGCCTCTGATGATTGTATCAAATAGTTACTACACAATACCTCAAAATCTATATTAGATTTTTTAGACATAAATGTAAGGTCCACACTTTCTTTTGAGGGTGCTATAAGTGCTGGGTAGCTACCATCTGTATCAACTAAATGCCAAAACTCTTTCACCTTTTGTTTAATTTTAGCTATGAGTTCTTCATCCTTTGGAACAGGATATATAATTGGTTCACCCATCTTCTGCGTAGCGACAGCAATAACTGCCCAATCTAACCCGGAGCAGATCATTTGATGATGTACTTGTATTATCCATTCCTCTTTTGGAACTCCCCTGTGGTTGTTATCTGTTTTTATTTCCATGATACCTTCAGGACCTTCAAAGGTATGTAGCTTGCCTGTGATAGGACAAGTTACATTAATGTAATTGTTTTGTTTAAATTTAAGAGAGATGATAGCATCTAAACTAGCACCCATCCTTAAATCTTCATCACGATAGGCAAACTTAGGAAAAGTTATTTTAGTTCCTAATATATCGCTAGCCCATGTGCCTGTGACAGCTTCATAACGGTTACCATATTCAGCCCTAGCTGAGTTAAAGTTACCGTTTATAACATCAATTCCATTAATGGCATTCTTAGTGTTTTGTAGGATTTTATCCCTAGTGGTAAATGCAGTACTTCCTAAAACGATAGCACCACATTCGCTTGCACCGAGTTCTTTCCCGGTAATAGTATACTTAGGCATATTATATGCCCCCGTAGAAGTAGTAACAGCTATCGTTCAAGACGCAGCCCAGCGTTAAAAGAATATAAGCTGAAAACAATGACATACCGAATGCAAAGGCATATAGGATGTATAGGAATGTTTGCTTAATTAGGTTGATTAGGTTAGTTTTTCTATCCTGTCTATTAAGTATATTAGAGATAGTATTAAAATTACTAATACTAAACATTATGCGACATCCGAGTTTACAGATATCCTTCAAGTGTAGATATACACTCATATTTTAGCTCCTTTCATTTTATTCCGAGTTTCAGACCAGTTTCGGCATTACATCTAGGGTGTATACAGGCTGATATTTTTTTATCCTGTAAATCTTTCATCCTCATTCAATGTACTACCGTCTTGTTCTTTCTCCAATCTTGTTCTCAATTTGTTATGTCCATCGATAGAGGTTAATCCATCTTCAGACCACTCTAGTTTTTCGCCCCCGGTGTAATGTCCTCTAGGATCATTCCATTGGCGATGTAGACGGTGATGGGCTAACATTATATGACTTTGAGCCATCATACACTTGTCTACATTGGAAGGCTCATTAAGTTTTAATGTCCTTTCCATCTCGTCAGCTAACTCCCTTAAAACTTTAACAGCCGTTCTTATTTGATCTATATGTACGCAAGGTATCGTTAAACGCTTGGTCATTTTGATTAGCCCTCGCCTTAATGCATAGATTGTTTTGTTGTGTTTAAGTGTGTTTCGCCTTCTCATATTATCACCTTATATTCAACGTAGTTTTAATATTTAGGAATTAATTTTTAAGTTTCAATATATTATTTATTTTTTTCCTCTTTTAATTAAGTTGGATACCGTTGAGGCATACCATTCGCCACCTTTAAATGATGGGATATCTCGCTTGGTTAGTATCCTAGCAACATCCCGGTAACTATTACCCTCTTCAATTAATGATTTAATTAATGGTAGGTTATCCCTCGCAAAGTCATCAGCATTTTTCTTCACGGTATCAGCACCTTTCTGACCAGCCTCTTGTAGCTTGTCATGGACACCAAGTTTCTGAATAATCTTACCGGCTTTAGATTTATAGTAGCCCTTTTCAGCGATCTCAGCCTTAATGCGATTAAATGATGCTGTTGTACGCTCCCTTATATTCTCACGCTCGATGTAGTTCATAGTCGCAAAGAAACCAACATTGGTATGATCCATCATTGGATTATCTACAACAATAAATTTAAACTTCTTTTTGTGGACCTCTTCTTCAAAGAACTTTGTTGTTTCCCACATCTTTCTAGAAAATCTCGACAGGCTATAAACAACCAATGTAGCTTTTTCTTTCCTACAATAATCTAAGGCTTGTTTTAATACTGGTCGTTTAGCAAACGGCAATGCCCCGGATACCCCCTCTTCCTTAAACCATGTAACCGTGTGATCACCACCGTTCAGATAGTCTTTTATTGTGTGTATCTGGTTTTCCACATCTTGCTTATCAGTAGACACACGCACAAGGGCAGCGAATTTGCCCCTGTGATGTGAGCCATGATCCTTTCTAAATACAGGCATACCACTCTCATAACTATGTTTTGCGTACACCATTAGTCTACCCCTTGTTCACTTTGGTTGTCAAAATATATATTGTGCGACATTATTTACTTTCTCCCTTTTTTCTTTTTCATTTCAGAAAGCATCCATTGTTGAGCCTTTCTTTCCCTAGAAAATATATTAACATCTGACATAAAACTATTTTGTTGAATACAACCATTGATTAATTCAAGCTCACATTTAGGGTCTTCACCAACTTCACCTTGACAAATGTTAATAATATTTTCTCCCGTTGAAGTATCTAAGTACACAACTAAGCCATTATCTAAATTTATGTATGCTGAATTTTTACTTCTTTTATCTATTTTCATCTTGTTCCCCTTTTTTTTAAATGTTCACCAAATTTTCACTTGATACTAACATAATACTCTTTATTGTAAAAAACAAGTGCTAAATGTTACATCTAGCGATAATAACGGTTAAGCTATTGAAATATCGAGCAAAAAAAGTGAAATTAGATGGTTATACATTCGATAGCCAAGCCGAAGCCAAGCATTATTGGCACACATTAAAGCCGATGCAAGAACGGGGTGAGATAAGCCATTTAGAAGTTCACCCAAGTTATTTAATAGAGATAGATGGAGTAAAGATATGCAAATATATAGCCGATTTCCGATACTTCTCCGGGCAATCGAGGATAGTCGAGGATGTGAAGGGGTTTCGGACAGCCGTTTACCGATTAAAGAAGAAACTGGTCGAAGCTATACATCCCGGTACGAAAATCTTAGAGATATCACCAAAAGTGTATCAATCAGAAAAGTGGTCATTGCCATCTCAAAAGTAACTGGCTGTCCAACGAATGAACTCTTAAACAAAAGACGAAGCCAGCTAGTCCAACCTTTTCGCACACTACTTTATTTAATTTGCCGTGAGTATTGCTGGCAACCTTACACCGAAATAGGCAACGCATTGAACCGTAATTATGCAACCATCATACAGGGTGCAAAAAGAGGCAAGCTGCTCATCAAGAAGAGCCGTAAAATGCGAAAAATTTATAATGAAATAATCAAGGAACTGGATGTTGCATGATGATGGAAGCATTAGTTTGCTTGGCTACAGCCATTTACTTTGAGGCTAGGTCTGAGCCAACCATTGGTCAGATAGCCGTAGGTCAAGTCATAATGACCAGAGTTGCCGATTATCGATACCCAGATAATATCTGTGAAGTTGTAACAGAAGGGTATTACTATTCATGGAACCCGAAAATACCCGTACCAGATAAATGCCAGTTCTCGTTCTGGTGTGATGGAAAATCAGAAGAAATAGAAGATCAAGAAGCATATTTATGGGCAGAAGATATTGCTTGGGGGTTAATAGAAGGACCATTAAACCATATTGATGTTACCGAAGGTGCGACACATTATCATGCTCATTATGTCCAGCCATCATGGACCGAGATGGTAACACGAACCGTTAGAATTGATGATCACATATTTTACAGATTGGAGTTGGAATGATGAAAAAAAATTTCACCTACATTTACAGAAAAAATATAAGGGAGAAAGAGTAATGACTAAATTTTCAGATGATTTTATTAAAAAAGTTCAAGACTACTATCATGCAGAAAAAAAGAAAAAGAAATTTCAAGGTGATAAAACATTCACTATAGATGATGTAGTTGAAAAATTTGGTATTTTACCTAATCAAGCCAAGAGGATACTGTATGTTAGACAAACTCAAAAATGAACTCGCCCTATGCCCATCGTGCAAGACAGCATTGACGTTAATGTCCATGCGAGTAATAGGTGATAGTATATCTATTTTACGCAAATGCAATGTCTGCAAAGCACATGTCACAGATACAATTGCGAAGGATAGTGTGAACAATGAAGATAAGTAAGCTGACACCCGATCCCTTGCGTGATCCACCAAAAGGACACGGGGAATATCAATGCCCCGGTCAAGTGATTATCATGCCGGCTAGATCATACGGTGATAAAAGGTTTAACAAGGCTAAACAGGCATTTAGAATACTGGCTATCTGTTGCAGCCATCAGAATGAGAAGCGAGGCAATACATTTTTTATTAATCATTCAACTATTGGTAAGATAGTCGGTACAGCCAGAAACCATGTAACAAACTATATGAATGACTTATGTGATTGGGGTTATTTAGAGAAGATACGCAAGGCAGACAACCGTAGACCATTAGGACATCAAGGCTGCGTGTATAGAGTTATTCTGGACCCATCCATCAGCTACGAGAAACAGTTGGCAGATACCACAGAGATAGATGATGACAAGGTACAGGAAACACTCAAGAAGGTCTATAAGCCTAAACATTACGAGCGTGACCTAACTGAGAAACAAGAGAAACTAACCTACGTTATCGCTAAAAAGTACGCCAAGGATAACCCAGACTATTCTTTTGAAAAGATATATAATGATGTTGCCCTTTGGATTTTAGGTGTCCAGACCGAAGAAACTTGGAAAGCCCTCGGTAATATGATGCAATCACCTCATAAGCTGGGATACTTCAATAAGCCCGAAGAAAAGACAAAGAAAGAAACAACAACAGACCTAACTAATGAAGAGTTAGTCTGGAAAGGTCGATTGAAAGATTGGAAGCCGGGTAAAATGTGGCCAACTTCATGGGGCAAACCACCAAACGATAAGGACCATGATATACCATCGAAGTACTATAATAAGTATTATAAAGGGTGTAACGATGACGGTAACACCTTAGATGCTAGGTGTAACAATGAACGTAACACCTTAGATCAAGATGTTACGATGAACGTAACACCTAACCCTAAAGATGTAACGGTGAATGTAACACTTAACAATAATAGTATATATAGTAATATATATAATAAGGAAATTTTAATAAATAGTATAATCAACAGTTACACGAATGTGGTGAAGCAGACTTATGGTTCGGATTGGCATGCTACTGAAAAGGATAAAGCAATCGCAGACAAGCTACTTCAGAAAGGTTATACTACTGAGCAGTTTAAAGAACTGGCTAGTAAGGTAGTTAGTCAAGCGTTAAAGCACAACAAGCAACCACCTAATACATTGCAGTACTTTTTATATAAAGATGCATCACTATGACTAGGGTGTACAAAGTCCAGATGTTCCTAGAGGCATCGGAACAGGGTGCTGAAAACGTAGAAATTATACGCATCTCACAGAAGGCACCTTATGCCCTCCCCCCCTTGCGTATATTAGAGGGAGGTCTCACAAAAATATTTTCCACAATTTCATTAAGGAGTTTTTATGATTATTTACAGTAAAAATCTTTTATTACCTATAACAAGGTATCCAAAAAAAATATCTACCAGATTATTTAATGCTCTAGTACATCCTATAAGTTACGGACCGTTTCATAAAAGTTATCAAGAAATTCTTGAAGAAGGTGATGATATGTATGTTGGTGATTTTGTTAGTGAACCTAAAGACTCTTTACTCCGTACACCTAATTTCGGTCTAAAATCATTCAATGAACTTAAACAGATGCTAAATTATTTTGGTCAAGATATTGGTCAATATTATTTAAAAGGTGAAGGGGGCAACAACAACCATGAGTTTGGACGTAATTGGAGACCAGATAATTTGCGGGAGTTGATAGATGCGAATTCTGATTTTTATTTAAAAGATTGGGTAGGATATCCAATAACACAAAGGAGAAAAGCAAATGGATAAAAAATATGACGTAGTACAATCACAAGGCACTTATCAGAAGGACGGTGTAGAAAAGACTAAATGGATGACCATAGGTGTCATGCTGGAGAAGGCTGACGGTAAACGCTCTATCAAGCTGAATGCCCTTCCCTTGCCCAATAAGGACGGTGATGTCTGGCTGCAATGCTTTGAGCCTAAAAAGGAACAGCCTTTTTAATGAAAAGAAAGTCTAAACTGCCGAAGATGAATGGACGGTTTTCTGGTGTTGGTGCAATCACGAAACGGTTGCGAGGTTCCAGCATTATTTATGATAACCGTGACCAGTTAGCTAATCAGCTATTAAGTTTGGCGAGTGCCAATATAACCGATGTATTAGAATGGAGTGATAACAATGTCAGTATCAAGGAAATTAAAGACATCCCGGAGAGGGCGTTACAGGCGATCAAGAAGATCAAGGTAACTCCGACACGCTCTGGAGATCAGATAGAAGTTGAGATGATCGATAAGGTAAGGGTGTTGCAGATGCTATCCAAGAGTGCCGGCTTGCTGGACCAAGAAAAGGAAAGCGAAAAACCGGCTGTGGTAGATGTAACGATGGTGATGCCGGGAGAAAAGAAGTAGTGCCTTACACAAATCCCGAAGAACAAAAAAGGTATCAAAGAGATAGAACAAGAATAGCCAAATTAT
>VTLG01007132.1_pt1 | contig 21069 bp, 36 predicted proteins | sample 4694571 | NCBI WGS metagenome assembly VTLG01 (sample SAMN12604809, study PRJNA352737) | marine metagenome | biome: ENVO:00000447; feature: ENVO:00000209|ENVO:00000569|ENVO:01000036; material: ENVO:00002151; isolation source: viral sequences binned using virsorter ... | reverse complement strand
GTCTTTGAATATATCCCAAGACTTCATCTTCATGATCCATCTTCGCTTGAAATTCTCCTTTGGTTAAATAATCCCCGGGTTTGTCGGATCCTTTTTTCAAAATCGGTTCTCCAATGACTTCTTCTAACACTTTCACTCTGGTTTCGGTTGTAGGCCCATAACCTGAAGGTCCCATACCAAATTTATCTAAATCAGGAATTAAATCAAAAGCATCATCGCCATAATGTTGACGGAACACTCTGACCGGATCAGGATGCATGAAATCCATGCCACCGCCCGATTTAATGTCATCACTATTCTTTAAAGATTCTAAAACATTATCTGCTAATTTAATTTTGCCTTTTTCATGTTGAGAAATTAAAAAGGGTCTTACCAGAGCTCTGAAATAACCATCGGACCTGTCCCCAAAAACTCCACCTGCAAAACCTTTGCCTTCACTGCCTCTACGTAGAATATCTTTTCGACTCATCTCACGATAAGCCATTCCTTCAGGAGACATCTCCCAAGCTTTATCCACTAATTTTTTAGCTTGATCCACTAAAGATTTTCCTTCTTTTTCAATCAAGTCGAGTTGGGTTCCGATATCGGCTAACGCATTGTCTTCAGTCACTTTAAATAACGACCCGACTCCCTCTTGGTCTTTAGCCCAGTCAGGAACTCCGTGTTTATCTTTCCAACCTTGTAATTTCTCCCAATCACCAGCTTTTGACATATCTAAATTCAATCGTTTAGCTAAGGTTCGATCCACCGCAGATATTTTCATCGCCTGGTTCAAAACAGCACTTTGAATCTTTTCTTGATCGGCTGCACTTTGAGAAGTGAACTCATCCGGCGTTAATTTCTTGCCTGGACGTTTTGAAAACTGATAAATGCCCGCTTCCGGCTTCGGAGGAGGATTCATCACTTTATTAACGGTTTTTAAATTCTGTAATAGGGTTGCAGCCTGCATATCGTTGAGTTGACCTAGATATTTAGCTTCTTCGTTGAATAATTTCATTAATCGGTCTTTACCTTGAATTTCTAACTCTTTATTAAAGGCATATTCATTAATGGGCGACTCTGCCAGGTTCTTTTTGCTAATTCTTTTAACGTTGGTTCTTGTTCCCAGCCATTGCGTGGGATTGATGCCTAATTTTTGAAATTCGGCAACGAGAAGTTTAAAAATTTCTTTTTTCATTATTTTTTACCCTTTGCTTTAGAACGTGCATAAATATCGGCCACTTCTTGAGCAAAATCTTCAGCTACATCTTGTTTAACATTTGCTTTTTCCGTAAAGCCAGGGATATGCGCTTTTTCCGGAGTCTTTTTTAATTTTTCATTAATTTCTTTAAGACGAATAACGTCTTTATCCGCTGTCAATTTTTTCCAGCCTTTTTTAGCTAGTTTAGGAATTCCTTTAATTAATACTGTTCTGCTCATTAGTAATATGTCCTACCTGTGTGATCTACCTTTTCCTCTTTGTAATCTTCAGGGTGAGCGAGGAATCCACCTTGTCTAAAACGCATAACGGCTTGAGTCATGGAGTCCACCAAGTCATCATTGTCGCCAAAAGGAAAAGCAGCACACTCTTCAATGACTTCTTCAGCAAACTTTTGATCCGGCGCCCATATCATACCAGATTCGAACAAAGGTGCAACCGAATTGACACGAGCGTGCTTATCGTTGCCGCGTGATGGAGTGAAATTCACCACCGGGATATCCATCTGTCTTAATTCATAAGTGAGGGGAAGTCCAGTCGCTTTCGATTCGATAATGACGGTCTCGGGATTCCAATATTTATATTGTTGAAGCGCTCTTCGTCTTAAATCGGGAAATTCCCACCGACCTTTGACCATATCGAGTAAAATCAGACTGGCGGGTGCATCTTCATTTTCATAAAACACGCCCCAGGTGGTAATGGCTGAAAAATCGGCCGTTTCTTTTTTTAAAAAAGCCGTATCATAGCTTTGAATGACATGATGAAGGTCCGGGATCCAATCGTGCTTCCAGTTTCTCCACCATTCCCGTTTAATGATCGCTCCTTCTTCAGACGTGGGTGCTTGCATCCATTGTGCATTCCATTTCGTCGTCGGCAAGGTTGCTTTAACCTTCTCCAGCTCTTCCTGTTTCCAATACTCGGGCCACATCGCAGCTCCGTCGTCCATGATCGCTGGAAACTCGACCACGTCCCATTGATCGGCTTTCACTTCTTTTTGATTTTTTAATAAAAGTCCTGTGAGATCTTTTAAAGACCATCTTGTCATAACGAGAACGATTGAGGCTCCCGGTTGAAGACGTTGTCTTGGTCCTGAGGTGTACCATTCATAAGCGTTTTCTAAACTGGTCTCGGACATGGCGTCTTGCTCGGAGTGCGGGTCATCAATGATCAATAAATCGGCACCCCGACCGGTGATGGCTCCGCCTACACCAGCGGCGAAGTACTCTCCACCTTGTGCCGTCTCCCACCGACCAGCGGCCTTGGAGTCTTCTTGTAAACGAGTTTTAAAAATTTTTGCATATTCCTGGGAGTCAATTAAATTTTTTGCTTTTCTACCGAACCTAATCGCAAGTTCACCCGTGTGGGTAGCTTGAATGATCTTTAATTTTGGATTACGGCCCACCATCCATGCGGGTAGCAGATAAGATGCGAATTCAGATTTTGTATGCCGTGGTGGCATATTAATAATTAATCTTTTAATTTCGCCTGTGGCTAATTTATTAAATTTTTTTGCAACGTGCCTGTGATGGGACCCTTCAATGAAATCAGGCCAGACGCACTTAACAAAAGAAAGAAAGTCTTCCTTAGCTCGGTTCTGTATCTTTTTTTCTGCGTGCATCACCTGATAACGCTTGTAGGTCTTTCGGACATCGGCAGGCAATTTACTAATATCTATATTATCTAGGTTCATACTAGGAGTCCCAAAAAGTTTTTAACACCTATGGCACTCTAAATCAAGCAATTCAACCAAAAGTAGTGGGACCCCTTTTTAAAACAGGGGGTTGGGGGGTCGATGGTCGGGGGGATTTTCGGGGTGGATAAGGACCCCAACGCGCGTTAGCGCGTTGGGTGTTTAGTTATGGACGAACTAAATTCTCATCTCGATATTGTTCTTGTGTGATTGGTATGCGTTGCCCAAGTAAATCATTAACGAAGTAATGTTGGTTATTGCCTCCACCTCGCCAAGTATAATCTTTATACCATGCGTTATCACAATCAGTTCTTTTAGGCTCAACTATTCTACCGAAGTGATTAAGAGCCTGCTCGCCAAACTTCTCAAACCAATCTCGCTCACAGTTCATTGAGCATGCATTATTACCAAGATAATAAAAGCTACTTCTTCTTCTAGTCTGATAATGCTTATCGCCTTTTGGTCCTCGTATTCTATCCTTAGTATGATAAGTATGACACTTTGGTCCTTGGCAATATTTCATTGTATTGTTCTCGCTTTCATTGATTGAGTATGATTTCTAAACTCCTCACTATCTTTAACCAAGTCCAATAGTTTATCGAAAGTTAAAAGCGACATAACCCACATAACTTCTTTATCAGTTAAATGTTTTCGAACAGTATTTATTCTATCAACTGATTTAGACATATTAGGTGCTGCCTCATGAATATATGCAACAGCCGAAAGTATTTTCGGCTGCAAATATTCTGGCAATGCTTTGATTGTTCTATCTTTCATTATAGTATCTCCCAGTTAGTTGCGTATCTATATCCTTGCTTATCTAAATCCCAATAATGCAAGAATGGTCTACTGTCTTTTTGTCTACTTCCAAATCCACGACAGTTATCAGTAATGATGCCGAAACGTCTAACTTCTTCGCCATCACTTTTAGTGTATTTGATTTTGAACTTTTTATTGCTTTCTATTGATTTGTCCATATAGGGATAGTATAGGACTATCCCTAATATGTCAATGATGTTTATTGTGATTGTTGTTGATTGTATTTTAATCTAGCCGCTATTTTCTGCTCTCTTGTTTGAGTTTTATTCTTCATACTCTTTAACATAGCCGCCGCATTTTTAGGATTGTACATAATTAAACCCGTAGAGTTAGTTCTAATTATTTCTGCGTCATTAAGTTTCAAGCCGCTTTCAGTTGCAAACTCAATCGCCTCATCAAGATATTTATAACCCTTGATTACATCTTTAATGAATTTGCATTGTTCTAAAACACTCTCAATCCATTTTGAATGGCAAGTAATTAATTGTCCTTTCTTTTGTTGCCAAAACATAAGAGTATCATATTCCTCTTTCTTACAAGCAATTGATCTATCTCTACAATACTCACGACCAATTAAATCAAGAACATAATCCGAGTTCCACTCTCTAGCATAAGAGGTTTGATTTTCTTTCCCCCCATTAGTTCCCAAATACTTATCATTAGCATCTTGGATTTTTTGTTGATGAGGATTTCTGTCCTTATCTTTCATCTCAATATTAATATCGGGATTACAATTCTCACGACCTTTTAACTCGTCACGAAAATAAGCATAACCAAAATCTTGCGACTTGTTATGTTCCTCGCCATTAATATTACCATCAAGTCTAAAATCAAAATGACTTTCAATAAATTTATCTTTCATCACTAGATTATCATGTTCATCACGATCTTCTACTTGACCTTGATAACCAAAATGGAAACAACTATCTTTTGCAATAGTGTCCACATTTTGAAACTTGTTCTGTAAGTGATAAGCCATTTTAACATCTTCGGGTGTATAGTGTCGTCTAACTATTTCTTCCGCAAGTTTCCAAGTGATATCTTGTAAAGGTTTCATTTCTTCCCTTGCTTGAAGATATTTCTCTTTTTCTTGCGTGTTCTCTTGTTCCAAGTGTACTCTCATACGATTTGCGATCTTATTACGATACTCTTGGTTTAGTCTTATTCTACTCATTTTTTTCCTTTCTGTTATTTAATGAAAATAAACTATTGACATTTAAAAGTCAAGGGATTATATAGGAGAGAATGATAGTAGACAGTATATGGTTTTATCCAATAATGGCACTCGTAGGAATAGCCATGATTTATTGGTTTAGTTAAAAGAATTTGCTGAAGATATTCGGATATAGGTCTGATGATGATAAGCAAAGGTCAATCGGCGACATGATTAGGAAAGCTTCGGCTATTCCCTGTAGTGTCGCCCTTGAGCCCAGATCCATTATGAAATGGACAGTCCTCATTAAGACTTGCAAGCAAGTAGTAATGGATCTGGGGTCAAGTAGATGTCGCGCGATAAGGTAAAACGCATTGCTTGGCCACTTTAGAATGATTCTAAAGTAGAAAAAAATATAAGTAAGTATAGACGAGCAAGCACACACAGGGTTGACAATGACTGAAGGATAGTGTAGGATGAGTTATGAAAGGAAATAACATGTTTGAAAAACCAAAAAAGACAAAAGTTAAATGGCACGGCCAGCAGGTCACATTGCCATTTAATTGTTCTGTATACCAGGACAAAACAGTTAAGATCGCGAACCGGTTCACTGGAGAAGAAACAGAGATGCCGGGCTATGCCGCGAGCGTCTATGATACCATTATCGGGGCTGAAAAATTTGAGGCCTACGAAATCGTGCGCGCCGGGCTCGACTGGTTCCGACAGCACTTCCCAAAACAATATATGGTGGTGTTAGATTGAAACAATTTACAATAGAAATATCCCATGCGTCACCGGGCCAGCTGCAAACCATCGCAGCTGAGCTCAAGATCATGAGCCATGACTGGACTCGCTTCGGACCCCGGATCACGATCAACAAGCGAGCACTCGAGCCCCTGAAGCTCAAGCAATCACTGGCGGAGGCCAAAAGACAAGCAAAGACATACAAGCGCCACAATTAGAATATACAAGCAAGCATAGAAAGGAATAAACATGTACAAAAAACAAGCAAGCAAGATTACCGGCGGACTGAGCGCACCAGGCAAGATGCCTGAAGGCTCCTATAACCTGCCGGCTGCGGCCTGTCAGACTGGCCAGCTCCTGGCTCAGGTTGAAGGCACGCCGTGCTCAGGCTGCTACGCTCTGAAGGGCCGGTATCGATTCCCAAACGTGAAGGACGCACTAGCACGCCGGCTGGAAAGCCTCAAGCACCCTGACTGGGTGAAGGCGATGACTGTGCTTATAACAGGTACTAAACACTTCCGCTGGCACGACTCAGGAGACATCCAGAGCTCCTGGCACCTACAACAGATCTTCAGAGTATGCGAAGCGACGCCGGATACAATGCACTGGCTCCCAACACAGGAGCGAAAGTACCTACCAATGAAGGGCTCCACAATTCCGCCCAATTTAATTATTAGACTATCGAATGCAAAGAACGATACAGTCCCCGGTCAGGCCTGGTCCCATTGGTCGACGGTTGTTGAGAAGCGAAGAGATGGGCACGTATGCCCGGCCCCTGAACAGGGTATGAAATGCGGCAGCTGTCGCGCATGTTGGAATAAAGATGTCAAAGAAATCTTATACAGAAAACATTAAGAAGATCCACGATGAGTACCTGAGGAACTACCCCAGCTTCCTCCCCGGACCAACAAGCAACAAGCAATCAACAAGCGAGCAGAGTCTCAAGCACAGTGGGCCAAGATACGCAAGCAATAGACGAGCAAGCAAAGCCCTCTCTCAATAGATCATCAAGCATGGATCCTGGAACAAGTTTCAGAGACCTTCGCCCGAGGGTTCGGGCTAAGATAAATGTATTATGAGGATGTGTCTTATGGAAGGCAATTTGATGCGGAGAAAATCTTATAGAATTACTCTTTGTGACTTTTAATTCAACAGTGAAAAAGTGACCAGAAGTATTGTACCCCAAACAATCAGGTAGACCGATACCAGCAAGGTTTTCAACCCTGTTCCACAATATTCCGGGAGTATTTCGTTTGAGATCTTGGTATAATTTTCTTTCAGGTGCCATTTCATATTTAGAGTAATTACAGTATGCCGATAACCTTCCCAGGGGGACATACTTCTTTAACAACTCTAATTATAATTCGGTGTGTTTCTCTATCGCCTATGATTTTATTTTGAGCTAATAAGATTTGTGTGACATCCCACATCGTCTTGTCGGGCATCTCAACAGAAACTCTAGCTTCTTTAGCAACAGTACTTTTGTCATTAAACATTCTAATTATCTTTTCTAACTCCTGACATTTAACTGTCATTAAAGTACTCCTGATTTTCTAAGTTGGTTTACCTTGTCTTCGACTTGACTTGCCAGCTTCTTATTATCTTCTTCGACCTCTGTCAAGCGAACTTGCAATTTTCCATTTAATTTTTGATGCGACTCATTCACTTCGAGGGCATTAGCTAGACCTTCTTCTAATTCTTTAATCTTTGCGTTAGCGACTCTCATCTCAGGAGAGTTAGTGACTGTAATTCCTTTAATCAAAACCATTTCATTCTCGGCTTCTTGACGCTTTTTCTTTTCCTTCTCGTACTCATCTTTCCAGTACTTATGATAATCATACTCTCTATCTTTCTTCATCGCAGCTGTATTACATGTGCCCGCTTTATTAGTCTCAATGGCTTTCTCAACTTGTTTCACTAAATTCTTTTGATCAGGTGTTAAACCTGAGTCTTCCATCTGAGCCACCTTCTGCGCGAATGCTTCTTTATCTGATATATCTTTATTCATAATTGACTTGTACTCTAACTTACTGTAATAGTCAAGTATGGGAGTACCAAAGAGATTAACCGACACACAAAAACGTTTTGCTGAATTGTATGTATACAATGAAGGCAGAATGACACCTTACGAATGTGCTAAGGAAGCTGGATATGCCGAAGACTCAGCTCGAGTAAGAGCTAGTGAACTACGTAATCCTAGAACCTATCCTTTAGTAGTCCAATACATTGGAGAACTACGAGAAGAAGTACAAAGTAAATACGCAATAGATTTTGAAAGACACATCAAGGAATTAGCAAGACTAAGAGAGGCAGCCCTAAAGAAAGGTAGCTTCTCCTCAGCTGTAAATGCTGAAGTAGCTAGAGGTAAAGCTGCTGGCCTATACATAGAACAAAAGATAATCAAGACAGGGAAGTTAGAAGATTTAACTGAGAGAGAACTAGAAGACAGAATGAAACAGATTATAGATGAGTACAGCCCTATATTAGACGCAAAGCCTATCGAAGAGATAAAAGCGGAGCTGAAATCATTACCCAATAAAAAAGGGAAAGAACAAAAACCACTAAAAAAAGTTGCATCCATTCCGACTCAGGCCACATCTAGTACACATTCAGTAGTAGAGAAACAGTCAACGCCAGAAACACCAAAGTCCAGCCCATTATAATAAGTTTATGAGGATCAAACATTAATTTTTTTCATTCCAGTTATGACCCCTCGAGGGAAGATATTCCGATCTGAATATGCCTCATCCTTTTCGTCAAAGCTCGCAAAAGTCCAAAGGAATTTCTTATCACGTTTATAAACATATGCAAACGTGACCATCTTTGAGCATTCGAACTTATCGAACTCATCAGGTGTAGCATGCCCGGCATCACCAGTTATGTCAAGCCAAGATATCTTGTAGAAGTAAAACTTCTTTTTATTAATGGTGATGTGTTTATATTTAGACTTCTTACGTTTCATTACTCTTCTATATAGAGATCTGACAGATAATTCTACTTTTCAAAAACAGAAAATTTCCGCGCGACCCCATACAAACTGTCAGTTTGGACACTTTTTAAATAAATTCTGTCCAAAAAGTGTCCATACTTTAGCTATATATACCAACACTAATAGTCAATTTGGACATATTTTGAGTGTTTTTAATTTTTTTTATTTTAAAAATAAATTTATTTCCCACATCTCTATATAGAGAGTGTCTGCCTTCTTTTGGACATAATTCAGACAGATTTTAGCCTTAATGAGTGCTGTAATATTTTTTAAGAATATCAAGTCTTTCTTGGGCTATTGCTACTTGAGCTAGTAGCTTATCAATCTCGCCTGTAATGTCTGAATGGTCCACCATTACAGCATTACTACCAGCGTTCGCGAGAAGCATATCTATTTTTAATAGAGCGTCTTCCATGCGGCTGTGATATCTACTCACCATAGCTTTATAGATTCTTTCCCTCATTTTTTGCGTGCCTCCTTTTCAAATTCTTCTAATAAACTTTGTGTATCTATTTGTTGTTCCTCTTTGTAATCATTCTTCTTCTCGTAGTACATGTCAAGTCTCTTCAAAAACTTATGCTTCCACTCCCTTAAATTAGCCCCGGAAACCTTGAATTCTTGGTAATATAGGTCAGGAGTACAGACCATTATTATACCCTGTTTAATTTGAGATTTATGAATGTAGTCGTGGGCCATCGCGTAAGCTGCAATTTGTAAAAAATAATCTTCTATCCATTCTTCTCTCTTAGGTTTATTGGCTTGCTTAAAATCGACAACAGTTTCCATTCCATTGTGTTCACAAATTAAATCCGTAGCACCAGCATACAGACCAGGGTAGTAGAGTGTAATCTCACTACCATAATAATATTCTACTGGAGTTAATCCTATTTCAATAATTTTGTTAGCCATCGGTTTAGCTTCCTTACCGATCGCCGTAAGATCTTCATACCCGACTTCTTGGATGTGTTTCTCCAGGAACTTATGCATGGCTGTTCCGCGCCTACTAGAATGGTTGTATATTCTCTCTGCTTCGTCATATCCTACTTTTGCCTTCCAGCGTTTTATATACTCATCATCTTTCGTTTGTGCAAGAATTGTTGTCACACTGGGTAATCTCATTCCTAGAACATCATAGATCCGGGATCCATGGTCAGTGGTCGCTGTAGCGTTGACGTAGGTGTATTTCGTATTCTTCTTCATCCTTTGGCCCATCCATTAATTTTAAAAATCCGATGAACCGTGTCCATCCCAAGCTTTCGGTCCTTCCTTCGATCGGTATGATTCTCTTTATTCGTTCCCCATTTTAAATTCTCCACGCGATAATCCGAAGGGTCATCATTCACGTGACACACTTGACCTTTATTATAAAGGTTCGGAATAAACGCTCGCGCTAGGGCCACGTGCATTTGAATATAAACCGACGTATTCGTCCATCGAGGAATCCTACCCTTTTGATTTTTTAAATACTTTTCATTACCCATTAAACTAATGTAGGGATACACGTGTTGAAAAGAAATATTTAAGTTCATTTGTTGAGGCCGTTGAGTCTTGCGCCAGTTGTTCGCTCGATCCGTTTGATCAGGCCAATGAATGCGTTCGACATAGGGCCAGATATCCTGGTGATAAATAGAAGAGGCTTCCTTCACATGTTTAAAAGGATGAGAGCCCCCGGTTGGATGAATCAAATACGTCTCTCTTAACAGACGAGGATAAAACAACTCTAATTGTGCGGACATGATTCTTTTTTACTAATATCATGCGGACGCTTATACTCTTTCCATTTACAATTAAAAATGTGCAAGCCACTCTCGGTCAGGATCTTAATCTTCCAACCTTCGGACGTTGCTTCTTCCCAATGTTTAATGTAAGTGGGGTACTCAGTATAAGAATCGCCACGATCCGATAATTCATCGATACTTTTCATGGTCATGGGTTCCTCCTTAATATAATCTTTTGTTCACCACGCTTCAGTTCTTGAAAGCCATAACGGCTACAGACTTTAGCAATATTATCCATATCGTACTTCTTATAGTCATCAAAACAAAACGTCGTATGGACATGAGAGCGTTGGCAAAAGAATAAGACTTCGCGTAAAACATCCACGGTTTGATGCGGTCCATCAAAGTGAACGCAAGTATAATTTTTTAAAATTTTTTCAGACTCATCATAGATCGGATAACCATCACGAAAGCGATACATATACTCAGCATCGGTCATTTCCAAAAGGTGGAAGGACTCGTAATCCGCCATGTCTTTCTTCAGCTGCGTCTTCATCTGATTCGTATAGTCGGAGCGATAAGACTTGTTATCATCGTAGTGGGCATAATCCAGGTTTCCATAAGGATCAATGCCAATGAGATGAACCTTGGGATATTGTTTAAGAGCAGCATCTAGCATCAGCTTAGAGCCGAGGCCTTCACGCACACCAATCTCACACATCAGCACAGGATCTTGACTTAAAGATTTACTGTTCTGAACGGCTTCGATTAAGAGTTCATATTCGCTACTGTCGCCTTTGATCATGTATCAATTCTTTCGTCTTTGTATAGATATGTTTCTTTATATCCTTCTCGGTTGCCATAATCGTTAGCACATCAATACCATTGTAGGCTTTGACGTATGTATTATGTGATATAGCAATGGAACTACTTGATGCCAATAAAGCAAATTCACTGCAGCCGTTTAAGACTGTCAGTAAGACTAAGCCCATCACTAATTTTTTTAACGTCTTTTTCATCATAAGTTAATTCTCCTTGTGATTCACACGTCCAACATTGTTTCACTTCAGTTTGTCCCTCACGGTCTACAATATTAATGTAGCCATTGCCATTACAGTTAGTACAGATCGCTTTATACATGATTATACATCCTCGGTCGACCCCCTAATTTTCCCATCTTAACGTAATAAGGGTCTTTCTTACGTTTAGCGGCATAGTATGAATTTCCACTTAAGTGTTTCTTTTTCTTTTTATACGGTCCTCGTTTTTTACCATGGCGGTAATGAGAGTGATAAACAATCCCTTCTCGACACAAGCCATTATTATCTTTTACATAATACCGTTGACCGGTTTTAATAAATTCCATGTGAGCTTCACGCTTTTTAATTTTTTTAATAATATGGGTGTAAACATAATTAGGATCTCTGCCTGCCAATTCGCAGACTTTTCTAAAATCTTCACGTTGAGCTTTAAACCATTCTAAAGCTTTACGAGATTCAAACCAATCTGAACTATAGAGAGCATCGTGAGCAGCTTTACTTAAAACGCTGGTCCAAAGATAATGTTCAGGACTGGTTATATCTTCTTGTTCAGTCGCGTGTTTTTGACGAAATAGATTTCCCATTTAATTTTTCTGCTTTCTCATTTGCTAGTGCACCCACTGTTTTACTTATAGATAATTTCTCGTGAGGCAATAATTGTTTTGATAGCCTAACTAAAGTGTTATAAGTTTGGTGAGTGAGCGAAACATTTCTGTATTTTGTAATATCGGTCATGGTTCCTTTCAATTTTTAATAGTATAATATAGGATTTTACGAAAAGGATGTCAAGATGAAATTTATTTTAACACTATGGGTGTGCTCTTTTGTAGGGCAAAATGGGTGTCTTCCCCCGGTCGAATCCCCTAAGTTATATGACTCGTGGTATGAGTGCTCGATTGCAGCCCATAAAGAATCCGCTAAACTTTTACAGAGCATCGGTTATGCAAAGGTTAATGAATATCAGGTGGGTATGAAATACACTTGTAAGCTTACGAATACTTCTTGATAATGTGTCCAAATTGTGGTAGACGAAAAGTCCCTCTCTTTAATACCTATTCTCCAATTTCTTGTTGAGAATAGGTCATATACAAGTATAACCAATCATGAGCTTACCATCAGGGGTAAAGTTGCCTTGATTAGGTCCATCATAATATCGGGTATTGACTTCACGCCAAGCGTTCGCTAGTTCTCCGCAATTCAGACCATTAGTCTTTAATTCTATCTTCTCGACTCCAGTGAAGCTTAATAGAAGTATAATAACATATTCTTTCATAGTGTTTCATATAACCCCCGTAGTTTCCGTGCACGTACTCGTACGGGAGCAAAGGCTCGACCGCTAGCTACCTCACCTGTGAGTGACAATAACATCTTAGCTTACCTCAGTGACTCTTTAGCGCGAAGCATTTAGGTTTGAGGCCCTGCCTTTTCATATCTTATATATAGGTTAATATAGGAGAAATGTCAACCCTGGCCGCGAGATTTTTTACGTCTGGGAATGCGCTTAGAATACGATTTTGCGTGTCTGCCAGGCCGTTTTTTTCTTGTCCGTTTTTTGTAATTGGAAACCCCAAAAAGAGGCTTCTTCTTACGAGCCATCTTTCGATGGTGGATCGACCACCACTTTCATTTGAGGAACTTTACTTCCTGATGTAAGAATAGGCATAAACTTAATGACCCCATTAATTTTTTGAGTAGTGTCTCCGCCGCAATTCATGCAACGATATATATTTGAAAGGATAGATACAAACACTGTGGTTTCACTACAAAGGGGACATTGCCCATTCGTAACCTCAGTCTTGAATTCCAAACCCTTTCCGAATACTCCGTCTCCAAATGATGTCATCTTGTTTCCTATTATATTTAGTCTTATCTTTAAACCGCTTAGGTGTAAAGAACTTTAAAACTCGCGCTATAGGATTGCGTTTATTGTGTATAACCCGACGAGTCATACTTATCTTTAAGAATCTTGACGATTCTCATTTTCTCACTATATTCGTCCTTCTCTACGATGGCCGTCACCTTACCGCACTGCATACGGACGTTTTCGGGATTAACACTTCTCTCGACGGTTCTTTTTTTTGATAAGCAATCTGACATCTTCTGCGACTGAATATAGGTGTGTTCAATAATACCCCCCTGGTAAAACATGCAAAGCACGACTATCCCCGACAAAACTGTTTCCATTATTCATGACTCCCATTAGCAAATGATCTTTGCTTATCTTTTAATTTTTCTACATCAGACTGTAGTTTAGTAACTGCTTTAGTTAAAGCTTCGATGTTAACTTCGTTGTGCATCATCGAGTCTACTCTGATTTGTATCTTATCTACTTGTTTATATAACTCTTCAATTAGCATAAACTGCTCACTGTCTGCGGGCAAACTTCCCAAAAGGCCCCGAGGCCACTTGATCCTAAATTCGCTGTTCAATTCTAAATCTCGTTCCATAAGTTCTAATTGTGTATTGTGCTTGTTAAGCGCCTCATTAATACCAAAGTAAGCCCAGGTTCCGATTGCGACGAGGGCGATCAGACTAGCTACGGTTTTCATCGGCATTTGAACTGCCGCTTCTTCTGAAATTTTTAAAGGTTTAGCCATAGACTCCACAACAACTGAATTTATCCATAAAGAAATAGTGATAAACACTGAAGCCCACCACTGTTCCTATACTTATTCCAACAAACAACATAACATATTTTAACATATCACTCTTTTTGATTTATGTCTCCCCAAATAATTTTATATTTTAATTTTCCGCCATCATCTCCTGAAGTATGATCTGTTGGTTCTTCAATCTGAAGAACATGCTTTACGCCTTTACACCCAACAGAAAAAAGACATAACAAACCGATGATTAGAGAAGATATTAAATATTTCATCCATCTAATTGTTTTGTTTCTTTTTTTTCTTGCGATTCTTCTTGCCCTTAGAATCTTTAAAGCTTTGTATCTCATTTTCTATTACCTCAATTTTGGCTTTAATTAGAACCATATCTTGTGATAGAGAAAATGTCCGCTGCAGCGTCCATCCTCCGAGCGCTAATAAAATAGCGAGTAGTGCCGTAATTAGTTTGTCGTTCATCTTAGTTGCAATTGTTTTTATCTAAATCAATCGGTTTGTCACCACTATAAAACCATACATAAGATGAAAGCTTAGTTCCATCTTGAGTATAAGTACATTTTTTGCCTACTGAGCAGGCGCTTAATGCAAATAGTAATGCAAGGACTAAATATAATTTATTCATTTGTCTCCTTTGGTGCAGGACTAACGCGAACATAATGTTCATACGTTAGTTGTTCCGCGTTTTCTTGTTCGTCTTTTATTTGACAACATGTACCTGATTTTTCTTTTTCTTTGGTATGCATATTGCAAATTTTTGTTTCGTCTATTGACACGCTTCACACTCTTCATGTTTACAAGCTGTACATGGACACACTCCATACATATCGGAGTGTTCACCTACATTACAGTGACAGTCACATTTACAATCTTCACACTTTGTCATTTTTCTTTTCCTCAATTCCGTAGAAGTACTTATCAGTATCTTCCGTTTTCCATTTACTACTATCTTCAACATTCCATTCGGAAGTTTGTACCTTCCAATCAAAGGGAATTTCATCCTTCACCGTAAAAGATGGAATGCTCCAGATTAATCTATTATTTGGCTGAGCCGCATAGTTGCCATCATCCAAAGCAAGTATGTGTGCGCATTTATGCTCGGCGGGAATTTCTGAATGATCCGTATCGACTATATTACTCTCTGGATGAGCCCAGTCAACCGTAAAAAGATAAGCACCTGTTCGCCACTTCTTATCTTTTCCTATATATTTACCGGATTGGCCGTCTAAGATATCGAAATTAGTAATAGCAGGATAGTAACTAAAACAATTCCATAGCTCCAACTCATCAAGTCGCAGCTTAGGAACCTCACTTGCTTTAAATCCTCTTTGTATGAATGCAGAGATTGGCAAACGGTAGAATACAGCTCCGTTTTCCATAATTGTATGAAAGAGTATTGGACGCCCTGTAATCGATGCAATACCAAAAACCAGACAGTCTTCCACTTCTCCATGGTGTTCTTTAAGATCATAGAGATATTCTCTCCGGATCTGAGCATAGATCACAGGTATATTTGCGTTTAAGTATGCCATCCAACATAAATTCCTATAGTGCTGCTATTATCAAAATAACAAGTACAACTCCAGCTCCGATACACACTTTTCTGTGATCTTGCCAGATCTGTTTAATTGTTTCCATAGTTCCTCCTATTTTATGTCTCCCCAGTTTTTACCGGACTCGTAGTCTACCTTATTAGGTACTTCAAGTCCAACTGCCGATTCCATAATTTCAACTATTTGTTTGGCTTGTTTATCATCTTTTACCGAAATATCCAACTCATCATGTACTTGAATATGAGGTATAATGCCTGCTTTATAAAGTTGAATCATTGCTTTTTTAGTCATGTCAGCAGCTGATCCTTGTATAAGTTTATTTAATGCTTTGTAGGTGTATGCTCTTCTAATGCCAGGTCCATGTTCCAAGATCGCTTGTTCGTGAGGTAAGGCTTTATGAATCCCGAAGTAATTAGGTTCCCACAAATGGAACCGACATAGTCTTCCGAGTAATGTTCTAATCTTCCCTGAGTCTTGTGCACGCTTCATGACCGCATCCATCAGTTGTTTAACAAAGGGAACTCGACCATGATACTGTTGAAATAATTCTTGAGCTCTTTCTTTATTAACACCGAGCTCGGCTTGTAATTTATTTTTACCCATTCCATAAAACAATCCTAAGTTAATCGTCTTGGCTTGGTACCGAGGAATCTCAGCCATGTCGGCGACAATACTATGAAAGTCCGCGTCTCCTGTTTTATAAGCTTCTAAAACTTCATCAACACCATATAAATTTTGTAAGGCAGCATAGTGAACAACGAGTCTGGGTTCTTGCTGATTGTAGTCGAAGCATCCCCAGGTGTGTCCTTCTTCAGGAATAAACAAACGTCTAATCCGTGGTCCAAGGTCTTTGTTTCGTGCAGGAATTTGCTGTAAATTTGGATTGGCATAACTGAATCGTCCCGTCACGGTTCCTCCATTATCTCCACGCAACTGATTAATCTCAGCATAGATTCTACCCTTGTAGGTATGTTTCAATATGGTATCAATAAATGTGGTATGGGCTTTGTTAATTTCTCTGGCCTGGGCGATTCGTTTCACCAGTGGGTGGGGGTGATTCATTAAAAAGTTTTTAGTAAAACTTGGCGCTTGAGTTTTAATCGTTCGATCGTAAGGTAATTTTAATTTATCAAAGACTTTAGCAATCGATCGTGCAGCCCAGATCTGAACTTCTATTCCTGTTTCGTTCTTCACTTCATTCAGTAAATTATGTTCATGTTCCATTAACGTTTTCTTTTCGATCGCTGCTTGTTCTTGATTTACGCGTACACCGAGAAAGCGCATGTTGACAAGACAAGGGAACAAATCTAACTCGAGTTGAAAGATCGAACTAATATCTTGATGTAAAATTTCTTTTTTTAATTCTTTCCATAGAGCTAAAGTTAATTCAGCATCCTTCTCTGCATAAGCTCCCACATAAAGTGCCGGAAGTTTATACATCTCTGCTTTAGGATCAATGCCCCATTCTTTAGCGGCAGCATAGAGAGCTGCTTCATCTTTACCTTGACCGGTATAACGTTTTGAACAATTATTTAAATCATAACGTAATTGATTTTCATCAACGAGAGCGGCAGCAATCATCGTATCGACTACCCGTCCACGTATGGTTAGACCTAAACGTCTAAGCCAACAGACATCATACATAGCGTTGTGAAAAATTTTAATAGCAGGGGTATTTAAAACACCTTGGACCCATTTTAAAACCGTCTTACGATCCATGTTCCCTCCGCCTTCATGAGCGATCGGGTAATACCCAGACCAATCATCAACAGCGACAGCCACACCCGTGACATCACCTCGACCAGTGACAGAACCAGATCCCATTTTCATTAGGTCAGGATCTTTGGTTTCTAAATCAATAGCAATTTCTGCGTACTTGGATAAATCAGGAAAATCTTCAGGAGGAAGCCACTCAGTTTGAGGTCTAAAAAGAGGGACTTGCATTATCTAATAATCCCCCAAGAATTTGGTTTAGGTTTTGTCTCGGCTTTTTCTGTTGTATAATCTCTCTCAATAATCATTTCAATAAAATGTATGGCTTTTAATAAATCTTCCTTTCCTGCTTTATACGGATGTCTACAAATATATTTTATAGCGGATCCTTCTGGGAAAAGCAATTTGTTTTCAATTACAAATTTACTCGGCTGAATTTTAAAATTCTGATAGTGGGATCCACCGATTTGTTTATCGTACGAACTCATACTTGATAGCTTTTATAAAAATCTTTAGGTTCTATAATATGTAAATTTTCTTTTGCTCGTGTCGCACCTACATAGAACAAACGATTTTCATCGTCAGGATTCCTTTCATATCCTTTCTGTGTATTTAAACTTAGATCAGTAAGAAGAATTACATTTTGTGCTTCTCCCCCCTTGACTCCATGAATTGTAGATAATAAAATACGTGGTTTTTTATTTAATTGTTCTCCATTCGCTCTCATCTTTCTAATGTATTCGACTTTTCTTCGAGGAGCTTCATCTAAAGCTTCATACCAAACGGCATCGGTCATAAATCCATGACGAGCTTTACAAGTTTCCAACGTATAGCGTTTATCTTTATCCATAAAAAATTGTTGAGTCTTGTCTACTTTGCTTGGACTCATGTAAGTTATTATTCTTTTAATTTGATTTAAATCTAATGTGGTTCCTTTACGCCAGTTTTCCCAATCAGTAATGGCTTCATATAAATCTTCTTCATAAGATCGTTTAAATTTGTTTTTATAATATAATCCTTTTCGATACAGGGTATCTTCTAAGTCAGCTAACATAAATTTTGTTCGAGCCAGGACTAACCATTCTCCACTATTCATATTTACATTTTCAAAATCAGGATGACGATGTAATCCTCCTTCATGCAGTTTGGGTTTCCATTCTTTATCTAAACGATTAGAAACTCTTCCTATAATCTTCATCGCAATGTCATGAACTTTTCTAGGAATACGAAACGATTGAGTTAGATTTAAAAATTTTCCTTTTTGTGTAATAAAACTATCAACGTCTGCACCAGCCCATCTAAAGATTGCTTGGTCATCATCGCCGGCGATATAAGAATCACCCGACTTGTTCCAAATATTTTTAGCCATGTCCCATTGCATCAAAGATAAATCTTGAGCTTCATCAATAAAAACTACGTCAAACTTTGGAGAGGCATCTGATTTAATAAAATTTAAAATCATGTCATTAAAATCTATAAGACTATGTTCTTTCTTATAACGTTCTAATTCATTCGCAATGATTCTTAATTTATTAAATTCAACATCTTGCGTGTGTTCTTTTAAATCATATTGTCTTTCAAAACTTATATTTCTTAATTTGGCTAATTGAATAATTCTTAAGTAATCACTTTTAGTTGTAAAGATTCCTCCTTCGTCATCATCGTATTCCATGTAGTCCACAGGGAAATCTATTTTCTTTCCAAAATCTTGGTAGTGATGACGTTGCATCACACTTTCTTTTTTAATTCCTAATCTTCTAAAAGCTAAAGAGTGTAAGGTTCTAAAATAAGGAAGATCATCTTCCGTTAAATTAAATTTTTCCATCGCTCGATCTCTCGCTTCGTATGCAGCTTTCTGTGTAAAAGCAAAATAACCAATCTTATTAGGATCGGTTTGTTTTAAATGGTCATCAACTTTATTTAATAAGGTTGTAGTCTTACCTGTTCCTGGTGGACCTAACACAATCGTTTTCATTAATAAGGATCCTTGGGTTTAAATTGTTTTGGTTTATAATTATCTTCTATCTTTTCAAAAGACTTCACACACATCACACTTAGTTTCTTTTTCCCTATCATAATCCGATCATCAATACAGTCAAAATGATCTTTTAACATTTGTTGTGTCACTTGAGATTTTTCATCCCATTTTCTTTTCTGTAAAAATCCATAAAAAAATTTACTAAAGATAAAATAATGTTGTCCTTCTGTAGTGTATACATTTCCTCGACTAATATCTTCTTTAGTGGTTGTCGTTGAACTTCTGTTAGTACAAAATTCTTCTAGATGTTCTTGAAGTTGATCTATTTTGGAAGAGCCTGCGGGTGCGGGAACTTTTTCAATCCCTGCTAATAATAAATCAGTATATTGTCCAAACTCTTTGGGTGAAATTCTTGGTGGTCTTTTATCAATTTGTTTAGCCACTGCTCTTTGAAAGAGTCTTTGCTCTAATAAGGTTTCTACATTATCAAGTTTAACTCTTTGTCCATCGACGTTTACATAATAATAAGGTTCGTCTAATTCTATTTTTTGAAGATCACTTAAGACTGGAAAGAGAGCCATTCCTCCTATTCCATATTTCCTTGTTCGGCATAATTCTTTATCGCAAAAACTACACATCGGTTCGTCCTTACATTTGTATCCCCATTCTTTCTTGTCATGTTGATCTTTAATTCTTTCTACGGATGCATCATCTAAAGGTGGGTTCATCACCTTTTCATTAAATAAAATAATTTTATTTTTCCATTCAGAAGGCCATTTCTTTTTTGCATAAACCGTATAATGAAATAAAGCATTATCTCTACCTCCTTCACTAATTCCTTCAGAAGCTAATGTTTCCATGCATGGAGGTCCATCGCTTAATTCTGATTCTTGTCTTTTAATAATTAATTTTTCGAGTTGTTCGGGAGTAAGTTTATTTCTTTCATAAAGTCCAAAAAAACCATCTAGACTAGCAGCTTCGCCATTCTCTAGAAAGGCATATCTTGTTGTATTTGTTGAATTAAAATATGGTAAGTTAAGAAAATTTCCTGTATCATCTTTCGACTTTAATTCAATTTGTTTGGGAAAAACTTCTGAACTTCCAAATCCTAAGATAGATCCAATCGAAACTAATTTACTTCTAATTAATTCAGCATCTACTGGAACTGTTGTGAATAAAAATACATGAGCTCCTCCACTTTTAGATCGAACCGTAATAAGAGGTAGTTGAAATTTTTTAATTTGATTAATTAATTTTTTATGATCAAAGCCTGCGTAAGAATCTATATCTATACAACCCCACCGACATTTATTTTCTTCGTTAATTGGAATAATTCCGAGACTCGGTTCAATCCCTTTTAAATGATTGCTCCATAATTCTTCAGTGACATGTTGACGTTTAACAAATGATTGGCCTTTAACTTTGGTTCCATCTACATTTTTCTTTTCAACGTAGGTACACCCGTGCGCTCTTTCTAATCCTGTAAATATTTCTATAAATTTCTTCATATATCCTTCTAGAGGGCGGGTTAAGTCTCCCGCTCCCGCCCTATATAACCTTATCGGTTATTCTCTAGTACGGTACGTCCGATTTAGATTCTTCAGTTCCATGTTTCGCTTCTATTTCTCCTTTGCTAACTCTTACAGCAAATTGTTTTGCGATTTCATAAACTGATTTGTCTTTAACAGGACCCACTTGAGAAACATCCCATCCAAACCAAGTTCCTTTATCATTGGATTGTTGGACTGTTCTTAGCTTATAAATGTGGCTATATGTTGGCGGTGTAAACAAACCGTTTTTGCCCTGCATTTTAATGCCTAGCATCATTGAGTTCCATTTCTTGCTAATCTTTAATT